>TARA_R110002153_G_scaffold109513_4_pt1 | contig 19401 bp, 17 predicted proteins | sample TARA_R110002153 | Tara Oceans TARA_R110002153 (sample SAMEA4398193) | marine metagenome | biome: Polar Biome; feature: [SRF] surface water layer (ENVO:00010504); material: water (ENVO:00002006), including particulate matter (ENVO:01000060) such as... | depth 5 m
GATGATTTTAGCAACGATGCAAATACTCAAATTTGTGATATAGATAGTATTCCTGATGGATGGGAAGGCGTTGATGCTGGACCAAAATCGAGAGTAATTTTTGATGAAATTGTAAATAAATCTAAAACTATTTTATGGAATGGTCCTTTAGGTGTTTTTGAAATGGAATCGTTTGCTGCAGGTACAATTGCACTTGGGCATTCAATTGAAAAAGCTACTAAAAACGGCGCGTTTTCTTTAGTTGGTGGTGGAGATTCTGTTGCCGCTGTTAAACAATTTGGTTTTGCAGAAAAAGTAAGCTATGTTTCTACTGGTGGTGGCGCAATGTTAGAAATGTTAGAAGGACAAACTTTACCAGGTATTGATGCTATTTTAAAATAACCGTTTAACTGGTTATTTGTTTAATCGTGTAATTGTTTAGTAGACATTTATATTTCAGATTCCAGTAAACATTTAAGATATCAAACTAAACTTATCAAAGTTTAAATTTATTAGATAAGCGTGTAATTGTTAAAATTGCACGCTTTTTCTTTTATTAAATATTAAGTTTTATTTTTACATTTAATCTAATCAATAATTAACAGATTTCACATCAAAAAATGAAATACACAAAACTACCAAATACAGATACAAAAGTTTCTAAAATTTGTTTAGGAACCATGACTTGGGGAAATCAAAATACAGAAGCAGAAGCGCATGAACAAATGGATTATGCTTTAGAAAAAGGTGTAAATTTCTTTGATGCGGCAGAGTTATATCCTGTTCCTGCAAATGCAGAAACCTATGGAGGAACAGAAAGAATTATTGGAAATTGGTTTCAAAAAACCGGTAATAGAGATAAAGTTGTTTTAGCAAGTAAAATTGCTGGCGGAGGCGATTATACTGCGCATATTAGAACTGGCGGATTTAACAAACAAAACATTACAAACGCTCTTGAAGGAAGTTTAAAACGCTTAAAAACAGATTATATAGATTTGTATCAGTTACATTGGCCAGATCGTGGCGTAAATTGCTTTGGAGTAAGAGATTATCCGTATAAAACATCCTCTGAAGAAGTAGAAAAACATTTCGAAATTTTAGAAACTTTAAACGATTTTATCAAACAAGGAAAAATAAAACACCTAGGTTTATCTAATGAAACACCTTGGGGAACCATGAAATATTTGCAAACTTCTACAGAATACGATTTACCAAGACCTGTAACAATTCAGAATTCATATTCTATAATTCACAGAGCGTATGAAGTTGGAATGAGCGAAGTTTCTATGAGAGAAGATGTTGGTTTACTAGCGTATTCTCCTTTAGCACAAGGAGTTTTATCTGGCAAATATTTAGACGGAAATTTACCCGATGGAGCAAGAGGAACCTTATTTCCAAGATTTATTGCGAGATATAAAAATGAAGGATCAGAAAAAGCAGTTCGGAAATATTTAGAAATTGCAAAAAAACATAATTTGACTTTAGGGCAAATGTCTTTAGCATTTATTAATCAATTGCCATTTGTAACGAGTAATATTATTGGCGCAACAAAAATGAGTCAGTTAAAGGAAAATATCGAGTCTATTTATGTTCATTTATCTGATGAAATTATCAATGAAATAAATGCAGTTCATGCGCTAATTCCTAATCCTGCTCCTTAAAAAAGTAAGCAGTTTTCAGTGTTCAGTTTGCAGTCTAAAAAAAATCCGAAGTAATTATTTTACTTTGGATTTTTTATTTTTATACTTTCTTCTAGTTCTTATAAACTGATATCTAAAATCATCATAAAACAAGCTTATTACTAAAATTATTGCTCCAAGAATAAGTGTGTTTAATTTTAAATCAAGTTTAGAATACATAAATCCACCAATTAATCCGCCCATAAAAAAGAAACAAATTATAAAAATTCTCAGTTTTATAGTGGCTTTAATTTTTTCTCTATGCGGATGTGTTTTCGGGAAAAATAATTGAGATAATTCAATTCCCAAATCTGTAAACAATCCTGTTAAATGCGTTGTTCTAACAATTGCATTCGAAATTTTGGTTACAAAAGAGTTTTGCATTCCCATCGAAAAAAGAAGCAAACAAATAATTAAATCAGGATATGTTATATCAACAACATCACTTACTACTGCAATTGAGATAAATATAAAAGATTCAATTAAAATTGGTATTACAAAAACGTTTAACTTTCTATTTTCTCTAAATGTTTCTATTAAAAAACTTGATGAAAAAGAACCAAAAAGAAATGAAAAAATATATAGAAAATAAATGGTTCCTTTCCAAACCTTAAATTCTGCAACATCATTAATAAATAGAGCAAAATGACCTGTTACGTTTGTTGCTAGTTGTTTAAAAGCTAAAAAACCTGTAACATTTACAATTCCGGCTACAAAAGACAAGATCGAAGCAATTCTTAAATTGTGTTTTAATGTTCTGCTTTTGCCTTGATGTCTAAACAATTTGGTTTAATTTATTTCAATATTTTAAAAAGAGGAAATGAAGCTTTTAAGAAAACTTAATGACTAATAGTATATAAAAAACTCCCAATAACTTCGCCACCATTATAGAAAGATCCAATAATAAAAAGAACAGAAAATAATGCGATACTTAAATTTATAATCGTTTTTTCTTTTTGTGATAATGCTTGATATTTTACAATCAACTTATCAATAAAAAAATCACTTTCTTTCGTTTTCATCGTTATATATTAAATTTTAATAACGCTATTATCCTTTAATTGATATTCTTCTCCACTTTCTTTACAAGTTGCAAAACCTTGTTCGTTGAACTCTAATTTATGACCAAATTCGCCAACCCAACCAATTTGTTTAGACGGATTTCCAACAACCAACGCATACGGCAAAACCTCTTTTGTAACCACAGTTCCTGCGCCAATAAAAGCAAATTCGCCAATAGTATTACCACAAACAATCGTTGCATTTGCACCAATACTTGCGCCTTTTTTTACAATGGTTTTTTGATATTCATTTTTTCTGATAACAGCACTTCTAGGATTAATTACATTTGTAAACACCATTGATGGCCCTAAAAAAACATCATCTTCGCAGATAACACCTGTGTAAATAGAAACGTTATTTTGCACTTTTACATTTTTACCCAAAATAACATCCGGAGAAATAACCACATTTTGACCCAAATTACAAGATTCGCCAATAACACAATTGGACATAATATGACTAAAATGCCAAATTTTTGTGCCTTTGCCAATGGTGCAATTAGCATCTATAATTGCTGTTTCGTGTGCAAAATAATCCATAAAATATTTAATATCCAGTGCTACTATTTTCTTCTTTGCTACAAATTTCTTTTGCAGATGATGTTCCAATTCTATCAACTCCCAAAGAAATCATTTTTAAGGCCGTTCCGTAATCTCTAACTCCACCAGCAGCTTTTATTTGTAAGGGTTTTGCGTTTTCAGAAATTAATTTCATGGTTTCGAAAGTAGCGCCATTGGGTTTGTTGTCTTCAGTTTTAAAGAATCCTGTAGACGATTTTACAAACACTTTTTCAGCAGCCGATTCATCAAAATTTGTAAGCACAACCTCTTTTATTAGTTGAGATATCACAATAATTTCTTCTGATGTTAAAGCAGCAACCTCTATAATCCATTTTGCAACTTTGTTATTTTCTAAACACAATTTAGTGGCAGCAAAAACCTCTGCTTTTATCAAGTTGATTTTACCTTCTTTAAAAGCGGTATAATTTACTACAAAATCGAGTTCATCTGCTTCTAAAGCGATCGCCTTTTTAGCTTCTTCTAACTTTATTTCTTTGGATGAATTTCCTTCTGGAAAGTCGATAACCGTTCCTATTAAAACATCCGCATTTGCTTTTGTTAGCATTTCTTTTGCTAATGAAATATATTTTGCACGAATCATTACTAATTTATAATTATATAAAATAGCTTCGTTTATTAAATCAACTACGTTTTGTTGATTTTCTTCTTCAGTACTATTTGCCTGCGATGCCGTTTTTAAATACGTAGCATCTAAAAATTGATTGATTTTCATAAACTCAAAAATACGAAATAATAAAAAAACCCAACTTTAAAGTTGGGTTTAATTTTTAATCTACTTGAAAAGAAATTGGTAATGTATATTTTACTTTTACAGGCTTATCTCTTTGTTTACCTGGCGTAAATTTTGGAAGCTTTTCTATTAATTGTTGCGTTTCATTTTTTAACTTAAAGTGTGGCGCTCTAATTTGTATATCAACAACGTTTCCTTGATTATCAATAATAAACTGCGTCTGAATTTTATATTTCCCAGATTGTAAACCTAATTCGCTTGCCAATTCTATATCGAAATTACGTTGTACAAATTGGCTCATTTTTTTATCAAAACATACTTTATTTTCTTCTTTTGATAAACCTTCACAACCTTTAAAAACAGGCGCAAATTCTATGTTTATAAAAGGAACGGTTTCTATTGGCTCATCTGTAGGCTCTTTAGCAACCATGATATCATCAGGATTTATTTGTGCAACTTTAGTTGTTGTTAAAACAATTACGGTTTCTTCATCATCATTTTCTCCTTTTTTAATGGGTTCATCAGGAATAAAAACATCTACAATTCTTAGAACCGGAATTTTTAATTCTCTTTTGGGTTCTCTTCTAAACTCCAAAATTTGATCTGGTTGAAACACAACAATTTCTGGCGGATCAAAATCATCAACTGCAAATTGTTTTTGCGCTGTTTTGTGCTCTAAAGTAAGGTAAACCATAAAAAGCACGAGTACAAGTCCTAACTGGGTAAAAATGTTAGAGAACTTTTCTAATTGTTTGGTTGGTAATTTTTTTGAGTTTTTCATAATTAGAAAGTTTTAAAATGTTAAGACTTTCTTAAAACAAAGAATATGCCACAAAAAAAACAGCATCAATTTTTTTGATGCTGTTCTACAATTAAGTATTAATCAATTGCTGATTTCACTGTTTTCTTTTTTAGTTAATTATTAGTTTTTTTGAGATTGTTTTATTATTAATAAATGCTTTTAATATATAAATACCTGGATTTATAGTTGAAACGTTGATTTGAATATTATTTTGATTGATTGATTTTTGAACTGTTAAATTTTTTCCTAAAACAGTAAATAATTCAATATTATCAATAGCCTCGTTACTATTAACAGTTACTATTATATTTCCTGGGTTTGGGAAAATGTTTAGTTTTTGTGTAATAGTGTTATTATAGTTGTTTGTAGATAAACTTTTGTCAGTTAGTTTCCATAGTTCCACTCCTAGGTTATTGCTACCAGCAAAATAAAGTTCATTATTAAAAATTATATTACTATTTCTAAAATCACTTAAGTTTGGAATAGAAAAATCGAAGATATTAACTGGATTAGTTAATTTTTCTGTTGATTCGTTATTACCTTTTGTTACCCATAATGAGGAAACATTTACAAAATAAAATTTATCGTTCAGTACAATGCCATTATCAAATTGAAGAACTCCACTAAAACCTCCGCTTCCTGCCCCTAGATCGCTCAAAGTTACAGCCTTTGAAACTCCTGATGTTGTTCCATCGATTGATTTCCACAATTCATCAAATAAACCTGTACTTGCGTCTCTTGCTATTATATAAAGAATATTATCCATGATAAAAAATGGTTTTCCTGAATCTATTCCACTTAGTGTTCCGGGATAAAATTCTTTTACTAACACGACACCATCATCAGGATTGTATTTAAAAAGCTCATTACCAATAGATTGATTACTACCTGTATGAAACCCTTTAGCACTAAAATAGAGCTCATCATTATAAATGATAAAATGAGCAGGACTGCTTCCTTTACTGCTATTAGCGATATTATTAGGAAAAATATCCGCGACCAATTCTGTACCACCTACAGTTCCGTCTGTGCGCCATAATTCTTTACCAAATGCCCCATTGTCATTACCTGCGCTGTAATACAAAAGGCTATCGTAAACAATGAAATCTGTAGGATTAGATCCTGTAGCAATTGTTATTGGGATATCTTGAAATAAAACTGTTCCTGAGGCTGTACCGTCTGTTCGAAATAACATATTATACATGTCAAAAGAATTTTTTCGAGCATCAAAATAAATCATGTTATTATAAACAAGCATAACACTAGATGGAAAATGATAACCGTCGTTATCTGGAGTAACCTGCAATGTTCCAGTGGTTGTTCCGTCGGTTTTCCAAAGAAAATATTTATTATCTTGACCCTTTATCCAAAAATATAATTGATTATTAAAAACAACGGTTTGATCTTGTATAAAACTTGTTATTATTCCATCAGCTCCAGGATAAAAATCCTTTAAAATTGAAGTTCCTTCGCTAGTGCCATCGGTAACAAAAATTTCTGTTCCAAAGACCGATGTTGTTGCAAAAAACAAGAGTTTATTGTTGATTGTAGCAAAAGGTATTGGATTATAGCCGCTTGTATCGTTAATATCGGCCACAAGTTCGGCATTATTGCCATTGGTTTTATACAATTTTTGTTGACCATTATTACTTGTAGCATTAAAAAATAACGATCCATTAACGTGCATTGTAAACTTAGGATTGCTCGATCCATTACCCGGATTAATATCAGCCACTTGAGTAAACTGATATTGTGCAATAATTAGATTGTAAAAAATTAAAGCCATTAAAATTGTAAACTTTCTTTTCATAGTTGTTATTTTTGTATAAGTCAGTTGGTTTGTAATCATTTCTATTAATTTAAGTGATTTTAAGAATCTCCTTAAAAACTTTAATAATTATTTTTTGGTGTTAAATTGCTTTTAAAATCAAAATTTACATCGATTTATACTCGTTAGTATTAATGGTAACAGCTTTATTTTTATTAAATTTAACAGCTTTCATTTTCGCTATTTCATTACCAGATTTAGTTTCTAATTCTAAAACAAAACCTTCAATAATACTGTTTTCACGCATCCCTAACATGCTTATATTTTTGTTTTTTGATGGGAAATCTTTTGTTGCCCAAACTTTTACATAACCTCCTTCGTTTACATATTTATATTCATAACAAGAGTATCCTAAGATAGATTTTGTAGCCCCTGTTTTTTGTAATTCCTCAGAATTTGCAGGTACTTTATCAGAAAAATCAGCGGTAGAAAACGCATCTTGATCAACCGTTTTTTTCATTTTCATACCAGCAACATTCAAAAACATGGTAGTGCTTTTTGGTGAAACAACATTGTAAATCTTAGTCTGTTCATCCATATCTTCTGCAATAACAGACATTGCGTAAATGTTTGTATAATTGCCTAATAAAATTTCTATTGTTGCAGAATTATCATTGTTTGTTGTAATTTCTACTTCTAAGCTAGATGTAAAAGAGAAAGTACTTGGCAAATCTTCAGTGGTTTGTTCTTTTTTACCATCTAAAGCATCATCTATAACTTTGTCTGTTTCTTTATCAATTTTTTCTTCTATTTTTTGCTCTACTTTTTGAGCTACTTTGTTTTTAAGTTTTTTTAAAAGTTGTGCGTTTATGTTGGTCGTTACTCCAAAGTAGAATAAAACTAACAATAGCCATTTGATCATTTTCATAATTGATAATTTTGTGGGTTCTAATTTTTTTCAAATATTTTAAAATTAAAAACTTTAAAAAAGAACAATTGTATAACTGGTATATTTTTTTGTGTGTTTTACAAAATCATTTTAATTTTCTATACAATTTGTTGTTTATCCAATTCAATCAACTAAATACCCACAAAAACAAACATTTTATACATTTTTAAATACCTTTTTGAAAATATATTATAATTTTGAGTAAAATGACTTGTATGATAAAAGCAGTAATTATTGATGATGAACCTAAAGCTATACAAGGTTTAACTTGGGAACTGTCTAATTTTGAAAATGAATTAGAAGTTGTGGCCACATTTACAGAACCAGAAAAAGCACTAATTTATTTAAAAAACTCTAAAATAGATTGTCTTTTTTTAGATATAGAAATGCCTACAATGGATGGTTTTCAATTTCTAGAAAAATTAGAAAATAAAGATTTTGCAGTAGTAATAACCACTGCATATAATGAGTATGCTATAACTGCATTAAAAAATGAAGCTATAGATTATTTATTAAAACCAATAGATACAGATGATTTGGCCGACACCATTTCTAAAATAAAAAAACACAATGCTAGAAGTTTTAGTGCAGATAAATTTGAGGATATATTATTAAAATTTAACAACAAATTACAGCATAAAAAAATTACGATTACTACTGATGGAAAACTAATATTTTTAGAGCCAAAAGATATTTTTTATGTAGAATCTGATGGAAATTATTCAACCTTACATTTAAGTCATAAAAAGAGAATTGTAGTTACCAAAAAACTGAAAGAAATCAACGATTTACTGCCCGCAGATCATTTTTTTAGAATCCATAATTCTTACATTATCAACTTACATAAAATTAAAGAGTTCATAAAATCTGATGGTTATGTAATACTAGAAAACAATGCAAAAATTCCTGTTTCTAGACAACGAAAATCAGAGTTTTTAGACATGCTTTAATCCATTATTTTAAATTATGACAAAAATTTATATCTCACTTTTTTTATGTTTCTTTTTTTTATCAGCAAAAGCTCAAAAAGAAAAAAAAATAAATTTTACGATACAAATAGATAGTATCCTAAAAACAAAACCCACTACTTATAAAGATATTAACGATTATTTGAAGCCTTTTAGAAACGACACAACAAAACTAAAAGAATTAGCACAGAAATTTGAAGATAATAAGTATTTAGAAGGCAAAACTTATGTTGAAAATTTATTAGGAATTCAGTTTAGAAATTTTTCTTTATATCAAAAAGCAATTACAACACATAAAGCAGCTTTAGAAACTGCAAAAAGAGCAAATAGTATAGAGTTTAGAGTTTTTAGTTTAAATATGTTAGGTGTAGATTACAGAAAAATAGATGCTAACAGAACAGCCTTAGACTACAATCATGAAGCTTTAACCCTTGCAGACACTGTAAAAGAACCCAGTTTAGGATTACGAAGAAGTATTGCCGTTTCTTTAAATAGCATGGGTAATATTTACCTACTCTTAAAACAGTACGACTTGGCAATTGAGCAGTTTAAAAAATCGCAAGAAATAGAAAATAGTATTGACAATAAATTAGGCCTAGCCATTAATTATCAAAACATTGGATATGCCAAAGATGCTCAAGGAAAATTGGATGAAGCCCTAGAGTATTACAAAAAATCTTTAGCTATCAACCAAAAAATAAACAATACTTTTGGCATTATTATTTGCAATAGTAGTGTTGCAAATATTTATATAAAACAAGGTAAACCAACAAAAGCACTACAACTGATTAAAGGTAATTTAGGTACCGCAGAAAAATTAGGAAACCAAGAGTATTTAGCTTACGAATACCTAAACTTAGGTTGGGCGCAAACTAAATTACATCTTTTTGATAAGGCAGAAAAAAACTTAAAAAAAGGTTTAGACATTGCCAAAACTTACAATTTTGCTTCCGCTTTGTCCTATGCTTATAGCCATTTATCAGAACTATTTGAAAATAAAAATGATTTTAAAACTGCGTTAAATTATCAAAAGCTTTCAGAAGAATTTGACGCTAAAATTACCAATGAGCGAACCATTCAATATGTAAACGATTTGATAATTAAATACGATCGTGAACGCCAAAACAATCAAATAAAAAGTTTAGCCAAACAGAATGAAATTGCCCAATTACAACTTGTAAAAAATAGAAATATTTGGGTTACAATTTTGGTGATTTTTATTTTATTAGTAGCTATTTTATACTTTTTATACAGACAACGTTTATTAGAAAACCAAAAACGGATTTTAACTTTAGAGCAAGATGTATCACGTGCACAAATGAATCCTCATTTTATTTTTAATGCGTTAAATTCCATCAAACATTATATTATAAATAATGAGAAAAAAAATGCTGTACATTATTTAAATAAGTTCTCAAAATTAGTTCGAAAAATTTTAGAATCATCTAGCTTAAAAGAAGTTGCTTTACAAGATGAACTAGAAACCATGGATTTGTATATGAACATAGAAAATATACGTTTTTCTAACGAAATACAATATAAAGTTACTGTTGATGAAGGTTTAGATTTATCAAAAACAAAAGTTCCGCCTTTAGTTTTACAACCGTTTTTAGAAAATGCACTTTGGCATGGACTCTCTTCTAAAAAAGGCGATAAAAAAATAAATTTAACCGTTTCAAAACCTGAAAAAAATTTTATTCAGGTTGATATTGAAGATAATGGTATTGGACGTAAAGCTTCTGCAGAAATAAAATCGAAAAAAATAATTCATAGAAAATCTATAGGAATTGAATTAACAAAAGAACGTTTAAACAACTTTATTAAAGGTTTTAAGAATCCTTTTTTATTAGTTTTTAATGATTTAGTTGATGTTAACAAAAATCCTTTAGGCACAAAAGTTACTCTTAAAATACCCACAAATTAAAAATTTTAATGGAAACCTCTTTGGTTGATTTTTTAAGTTCTTCTCCACATAAAAATGGTTTTTTATCTTTTGTGGTTGGTATTTTGTTTGTGTTAACAATTTATCATTTTATGCTTTATTTTCAGCATAAAAACAAAACCTATATTTTTTATTCTACCTATACTTTTTTAATTTTTATCACCTACTTTTCGTTTACACAAAACGATTTTTTAGAAGGATTTACAACCAGCATAAAACCATTTTTTAAGTTAACACATTTAGCGTGGGTTTGGATTTATAATATTATTTATTTCTTTTTTGTTTTTAACTTTTTAAATTTTACCATCTACTACCCAAAGTCTACAAAAATTATTAAAAAAATATTATTTATTTTACTATCTATTGCTTTCATTTTATTGATTACTTCTTTTATTACCAACTCTTTAACCTTACTAACTGCCACTTATACTTTTGTTTTTTTACCTGTAATTATAAGCTTATCCTTTTATTCTTTTTACCTAGTTTATATTTCTCCAGAACCTGCAAAAAACTATATTTTTATTGGATCTTTTATTTTATTTATTTCCTCTATTTTAGGGACTTTAGCAGTAGATTTTGGGTTGGTTTTTACACACAAAGAAACGGGATATTTAGCCTTTTATATAGGCGTGATTTTTGAAAATATTTGTTTTTCATTGGGTTTAGGTTTAAGACAAAAAATTATTATAAATGAAAGAGATGAAGCCAATCAAAAATTAATTGCCAACCTAAAAGAAAATGAAAGTTTAAAAGAAGCTATAAACCAACAATTGTTAGAAAAAATTGATGTTTTAAATGAACAAATAAACCTAAAAAAAGAAATAGATGATTTAAAATTAACAGCACTTAGAAGTCAAATGAATCCTCATTTTATTTTTAATGCGTTAAACTCTATTAAATTATACATTATTAATAATGAGCGTAAACAGGCAACATTTTATTTAAATAAGTTTTCTAAGTTGATGCGTAAAATTTTGGAAGCATCGTCTATAAAAGAAACCTCTTTAAAAGAAGAGCTAGAAACAATGGATTTGTATGTTTCTATAGAAAATATTCGTTTTTCTAATGAAATAAATTATCAAGTAAATGTTGCTGAAACCGTAATTTTAGAAAACATAAAAATTCCGCCTTTAATATTGCAACCTTTTTTAGAAAATGCCATTTGGCATGGCTTATCTTCTAAAAAGACGAATAAAAATATTCGTGTTTTTATACACTATTTAAATACGAATTATATTCAAATTATTATTGAAGACAATGGAATTGGCCGAAAAGCATCTACAAAAATTAAATCAGAAAAAATAATTAATAGAAAATCTGTAGGAATAAATCTAAGCAATGAAAGGTTAGGTAAATTTGTTACTAATTATAAAAATAATTACGCTATCATTTATACCGATTTAGAAGATGACAACAAGGTTTCTTTAGGCACAAAGGTCATTTTAAATATTCCTTTATTTTAAATGTTTTTCGGCTACTTTCTCTAATTCATCATACCAATTTTGCCCAAATTTACGAACTAAAGCTTGTTTAACAAACTTATAAACTGGCACTTGCAACTCTTTTCCTAAAGTACAAGCATCATCGCAAATTTCCCATTTATCGTAATTTACAGCAGAAAACTCGCTGTAATCTTTCACTCTTATAGGATATAAATGACAAGAAACAGGTTTTTTCCAACCGATTTCTCCTTGATTATAAGCCTCTTCAATTGCGCAAAGTGCTGTTTTATTTTTATCAAAAATTACATACGCACAATTTGCATCTTCAATTAAAGGCGTTTCTAAATCACCCTCTTTACTTTTAACCCAAGTACCTACATTTTCTATAACCTCAATACTTTTTTTAGTTAAAAAAGGTTTTACCTTCGGATAAATTTCTTCTAAAATTTTGGTTTCCTCTAACTCTAAAGGTGCACCAGCGTCGCCATCTATACAGCACGCACCTTTGCAAGCAGCTAAATTGCACACAAAATCTTTTTCGATAATATCTTCTGAAACGATTGTTTTTCCTAGTTGAAACATATCCGCAAAAATAAGATTATTTTTTTCTACTTTTTAACAATTTCGTAAAGTTAGTTAACTAATTTTGTAGAGAATTAAATTCTTTTATAATGAACTTTAGCTACAAAGAAATAATCACCGCTTTTATGGTGCTATTTGCAGTAATCGATATTATTGGTAATATACCAATCATCATCGATTTACGTAAAAAAGTAGGTCATATACAATCGGAAAAAGCATCGTTAATTTCTGGTTTAATTATGATTATTTTTTTGTTTTTAGGACAAAGTTTATTACAATTTATTGGTATTGATGTACATTCTTTTGCGGTAGCGGGTTCTTTTATTTTATTTTTTATTGCTTTAGAAATGATTTTGGGAATTACTTTATATAAAGATGATGGAAATCACGGCACAGTAACTGCAACCGTTTTCCCTTTAGCGTTTCCATTAATTGCTGGCCCAGGAAGTTTAACAACCTTACTTTCTTTACGTGCAGAATTTGCCCTAGAAAACATTATTGTTGCTGTTATTTTAAATGTTATATTTTTATATATTGTTTTAAAAACATCTTCAAAAATAGAACGTTTAATTGGCGCAACAGGCATACAGATTATACGTAAAGTATTTGGCGTTATTTTATTAGCAATTTCTGTAAAACTTTTTACTCAAAATATAAAAATGCTTTTTGTATAAATGATTTTTGATGCTCTAATTATTGGTGGTGGCGTTTCTGGAATGCAATGTGCACTTGTTTTGGGTTCTGCTAAAAACAAACCTTATGCTGTTCATAAAAAGATTGCCATTATTATGCATCAAAGAACTTCTCATTTAGAAAATGCTTTATTTAATAATGTTTTAGGTTTAGAACCAAAGACTTTAGGAAAGGATCTTTTAATCAGCGGAAAAGAACATTTATCAACATTATATCCAGACATTACTCAAATTGAAAATGAGAAAGTTTTATCAATAAGAGAATTAAACAGTATTTTTTGTATTGAAACTAACAAAAAAAGTTATCAATCTAAGATTGTAATTCTTGCGTTAAACTATTCTAAACCATTTTTAATTAAAGGTTTGGACGGATTTATTATTCCGCATCAAAAAGCAAATCCTGGTAAAGACAGAATTCAGCTTAAAAATGATGATCATCTTATAAAAGAAGGCTTATACTGTTGCGGTACTATTGCAGGTTGTAGAAGTCAATTTGCAATTGCTGCTGGAAGTGGCGCATCTGTAGCAACTGATATACTTACCCTTTGGAACGGAAATAATCCGACTAAAATTCATGACAAATTATGATGAAAATCATATTTTGTATCGCATAAAATTTATAATTTTACAATCAGATATCAAAATACTAAGAATTTGATAATTTGAACAAGGCTATTTAAAATAAATTTAAAAAAAGTTCCATTATGGAAATTAAAAAAAACCCAAAACAGCAACTAGAAAATTATAGTAAAATTTTCATGCAAATAGGATTAGTACTTACCTTATTTATTACATATATCTGTATGGAATACAAGACTTATGAAATAGATAATACATCAAATTTAGGAGTAGTAAGTATGGTTGCCGACATGAAAGAAGACATTCCCATTGTAGAAATTCAAAAAGTAGAACCTCCAAAACAAAATGATCCACCACCAACAATTGAAAAAATAAAAGTGGTAGAAGATGATTTAAAAATTGAAGAAGCTGTTATTAAATCTACAGAAACAGACGAAGGTCAAGCTGTAATTGTAAAAACAAGAGATATCGTTGAAGTAAGAGAAGTAGAAGAATTTGTTGAAGATATTCCTTTTGTATTAATTGAAGATGTACCTGTTTATCCTGGCTGTAAAGGTAACAACAAAGAACTTAAAGATTGTTTTACCCAAAAAGTTACTGAATTTTTTGGTAGAAAATTTGATGTAAATCTAGCTACAGAACTAGGTTTAGCACCTGGAAAGAAAAAATTATTTGTGGTATTTACAATTAACAAATCAGGGAAAATTGTAAATGTAAAATCTAGAGGACCACACCCTGTTTTAGAAAGAGAAGTAGGAGAAATTATAGGTTCATTGCCAGACATGAAACCAGGTAAACAAAGAGGGATGCCTGTAGGGGTTAGCTACAGTATACCTATTACCTTTGAAGTTAGATAATAGAAAGAATCTAGTTAAAATGAAGATGCCCCAAAAGTTAAATACTTTTTGGGGTATTTTTTTTACACTAAAATAAGAATTTCACCTATTGAAAAAACTTGTAATCTATTTTATCTTTACACCATAATTAAAAACAATAAAACATTCATTCCCCCACATATATACATTCCCCAACTAATGTATAAAACTAAAAAAAGCTAAAACTCCCCCAAGTTTAGCTTTTTTATTTGAGCTAAACTTAAGGACGAAAAAAATAGAAACCTTTTAGAATTTTACTTTAAATTAAATTGAGTTTTAAAAACGATTTCTTGAACCTTTAGTAGCTATCAAAATATTAGTTTTTATCAATTCGAAATATAATTTACCTAAAAATAAGAATTTTACCTATTGAAAAAACTTGTAATCTACCTTATCTTTAAGGTATAATTAAAAACAATAAAACTTACATTCCCCCATATATACATATCCCCCACTAATGTATAAAACTAAAAAAAGCTAAACCTCCCCCAAGTTTAGCTTTTTTATTTGAGCCAAACTTAAGGACGAAAAAAAATCAAAATCTTTTAGAATTTTACTTTCAATTAAATTGAGTTTTATAAACGGATTCTTGAATCTTTAGTAGCTATCAAAATATTAATTTTTATCAATTCGAAATATAATTTACCTAAAAATAAGAATTTTACCTATTGAAAAAACTTGTAATCTACCTTATCTTTAAGGTATAATTAAAAACAATAAAACTTACATTCCCCCATATATACATATCCCCCACTAATGTATAAAACTAAAAAAAGCTAAAACTCCCCCAAGTTTAGCTTTTTTTATTTGATGTAATTTCTAAAATGAAAACAGAAAAAATGTGTTAAAATACAATCTAAAAATTTAAAACTCTTTTAAGTTACCCTTTTTTAAGCGCTTCTATTAGTTCGTCTGCATCTTTAGATTTATCAAAGAAGGCTGTTGCACCATATTTTAAAGCTGTTTTCTTAAGCTCTGTACTTATAGAAAACACAAATACTTTTGTCTCTATTTTATTTGTTTTAAGCCATTTTAATAGTTCTATACCATTGCCATCTGGCAATTTTAAATCTAAAATAATGAACTCAAATTTAGTTTCAGTTAAAATAGAAATCGCTTGTTGCAAAGAATTTTTTAGGTAGATGTCTCCTATCTCGCTAACTTCATTAGCCATGTTCAGAAGACTTTTTCCAATAAATGGATTATCTTCTACTATTAATAAATTTTTTGTTTTTGATTTCAAACTAAAATTCGAGACCTTGGTTTAAGGCAAGTGCAAGTTAGCTTGTTTTTAGCTATTTTTTAATAAGCAAATTGCTTATCATTATATAAAATAATCTTAAATTTTATTAAATATCTAAAGAAGTTAAGCCTTCTTGAATAGCATATTTTGTTAATTCGGGAATGGTGTGTAAGTCAATTTTTTTCATAATATTATTTCTATGCACATCCACTGTTTTTGGGCTTAAAAATAATATATCTCCTGTTTCTTTAGATGATTTACCTTCTGCTATTAATTGTAAAACTTCTTTCTCTCTAGAGCTTAATTTTGCTTTTTCAATAACTTTACCACTCTTTAATAAAGTAAGAAACTCTTGATTGATATCTTTTGATAGGTATTTTTTATTTTCCATAACGGTAGTAATTGCAGTAATCAATTCATCCGAATCTCCATCTTTTAATAAATACCCATAGGCACCCGCTTTAAACATACCTTGAATAAATTGCTTGGTAGAATGCATAGACAACCCTATTATTTTTATATCAGGAAAAGCTTTGTGAATTTGTTTTGCTGCTTCTATACCATTTAAACCAGGCATTGCTACATCCATCACTACCACATCTGGCAACAATTTAGAGCAAATCTTTATTCCTTCTCGGCCATCAGAAGCCTCGCCAATTATTTGCATATTTGACCTTTGCTCAATAATGTTCCTTAAACCATCTCTTAATAATTTATGGTCGTCAACTAATATTATTTTAATATTTTTCATTTAAACAAGTCATGTAGCTAAAGGTATAAAAATTTTAACAGATGTACCCTTATTTATTTCTGATTCTATCGTAAATTTTCCTTTTATATTTATTATTCTTTCCTGAACAGTAAATAAACCAAATCCTTTACCTCTATGAGTATGTATATTCTTTAATATTGAAGTATCAAAACCAACACCGTCATCAGCAATTAAAATTTGTATCCCGTCACTAATTTCATCAAAATTTAAAGTTATTAAGGATGCATTTGCATATTTTATGGTGTTTTTAATTATCTCTTGTATGCTTCTATACAACAAAATAGATTTTACATCTGTAAGCTTTATGTTATTTACATTACTATTAAAACAATAGGCAATCTTATGGTTGGTTTCTACCTCTTCTAGTAGCCAATTTAAGGCTTCAACGATTCCTAATTGATATAATACAGGCGGAGAAAGTTCATACGTAATCTTACGACTATTTACTAATGCTTCAGAAATATGTGTTTCAATAAATTTTAAATCTTCAGTTATTATTTTTAATTGTGGATTTTTTTTAAGCTCATTTATTTTCATTTTTGAGATTACTAAAGACTGACTTAAATGATCGTGTATATTTGATGCAATTTCTTTTTTCTGTTTTTCTTCAATCATAGTCATTTCAGTAGTCATTTTCTGAAGCGACGTTTGATATTCTTGTATTTCTTCTTTCGCTTTCACCCACTGTGTAATATCTCTAGAAGTTGTAACAAAATAACTAATTTCTTTGCCTTTATAAACAGGTGATGATAAAAACTCTAGCCAAATATAATGACCGTCTTTATGACGAATTCTAAAAGAAATTGCTTCGCTATAATTTCTGCTCAACGTTCTTTTTTCTATAACACTCCTTAAACCATAAATATCTTCTTTGTGTATGATGCTAAAAATTTTTTTACCCAAAAAATCTGATGGTTCATAACCCAATAAAGTTTTTACGGAAGGACTAATGTATTTAAAAGTGCTGTCTGGTTCTTGTAAACAAATTAAATCGTTAGAATTATCTGTTAATATACGATACATCTCATCTGCCTTTGCAATTTCTAGCATTGCTCGTTTTTGTGCTGTAATATCTTGATTGGTTCCTCTTAAACTTACCACGTTACCATTTTCATCTAATATAGGTTGACAAATAGACCTTATTGTTTTTTGTTCTTGATTTGGTTGGTAAATTCGAATTTCTATATCGTAAGGGATTCCTTGATTAACAGCTAAGTATGCTGCATTATTAAATAATTCTAAATCATCAATATGAATTCGTTTTAAAATTGCATCTGTTCCTGGTGCAAGTTCTTCTAAATTGAAGCCCCAAATACGAAAAGTTTCATCAGACCATTCTGTGGTTTCAGTTGAAATATTAAATAACCAACTTCCAACTTTTGCTAATTGTTGCGCTTCATTTAATCTTTTTATAGACTCTTTTTTTGCTAATTCTGCTTCTTTTATACTTTGAATATTTTGAATGCTTACAGGAACTGTTTTTTGCTTTGCAATGGTTTGAGGAATAGGAATTGATAATAAAGCGGTGAACTCTTCTCCATCTAATTTTCTGTATTTTACTTCGGATGTAAATGTTTTTTTATGATTCCAAATTGCTTCTATTAAGATCATAAACACTTTTTCTGCTCCTTCGCCAAAAGTAGTTTGTATGTTATTAAAAAAATGTTTGCGACTTTTTGCCTTAAATAATTTTAACGTTGCTTGATTAACACTGTTTACTTTTACTTTTTCAATTAAAGAAAATAATACTTCAGGGTTATTTTCTAAATACGTTTTAATATTTGGAATATTACGTTTTTTCAGCACCTCTATCTCTTCGAAAACTAGCGATAAATCTTCATTCCAAATAGATATTGTAACATTTTCAAAAAGTTCTTTATATTCTTCTGTTATTCTTAAATTCTTTTCTTCGATTTGTTTCTGCTCAGTAATATCCTTTGTAACTCCAAAAACACTTTCTTCAGAATCTTTTTCTAACGCCATAATATACAGTGTTCTAACTTCACCAGACGGGCGTTGTATTCTAAACTCAAATGGTATAAAAATTCTGTCTACAAGTAACGAAGCTACACCTTTCTCTACTTTATACAAATCTTCTGGCACAACAGTTTTAGCAACGTTACTATTTGAAGGGTAAAAATGTTCTTTTGTTACGCCATAAATATTATACATTTCGTCAGACCATTCTGCTTCATCTGTTGTCATGTTCCATCGCCAGCTACCTACATGGCTTAATTTTTGAGCTAAGTTTAAGGCATCGTTTAATTCAAATAATTTTTCGTTTTGAGCGTCTAACTCATTTTGAATTAATTTTCTTTGCGTAATATCTTGCGAAACTCCTCTTCTACCAATAACTTCTTTTTTATCATTAAATATTGGTTCTCCCATGTTTAGAATCCAACGTTTTTCATTTTTTAAATTGGTCATTTCTAACTCAATTTCAAAAGAAATTCCTTTAGTAGCCAAAAGTACTGTGGCTTCAATAAGTTTTTTTACTGATTCTTCACTAAAACAAGTAAGTATTACATCCAATTCTGGCACACCATCTTTTGGATTATTACCATAAATTTCATGAACAGCTTTAGACCAAAAAATGGTATCCGTTTGTTTATCATAAGACCAGTAGCCTATTTTTGCCATTCTACCGGCTTCTTTTAAAGAATATTCATTTTCTTTTACTAATTCTAAAGCAGCTTGTATTTCTTGTTTAGAAAACTCTAAATCAAGTTGTCCTTTTTTTGCTTCTGTTATATCTT
>TARA_R110002153_G_scaffold48167_2_pt1 | contig 19359 bp, 29 predicted proteins | sample TARA_R110002153 | Tara Oceans TARA_R110002153 (sample SAMEA4398193) | marine metagenome | biome: Polar Biome; feature: [SRF] surface water layer (ENVO:00010504); material: water (ENVO:00002006), including particulate matter (ENVO:01000060) such as... | depth 5 m
TCTATTCTCTACAAAAGAAGCGGCACAACAAAACGCACTAGCAATGATTGGCCGGAATCCAGATTTTGGAGTTGAAGGCGTATGAGTAAATTAGAGCAAACAAACGCGCGCTATACGCTGATGGAATTACTAGAAAAAGGTCAGGATTATAGGTCAATTGCTCAATCAGTTGGGATGCGTACTTCTGCATTAAAATCATTCTATCGTGCTGAAACGGGCAGTGATCTAATGCCGAAGGAAATTGAAAAGCTTGAGAAGTTGCTTGAGGGGTTATTATGAGCGAACTAGAGCGAGAGCATGACGACACACTAGAAACGCAGCTAAGAGCGCCACGCGATGCACAGTGGTACGCTTGCGGGCGCTATTACAAGCAAGGCGTAAATAATAGGTGGTTTACCCATGTTAATGGCGGTTGGCGCTCAACTCTAGCTAATCCGCATGAATTACCAGGGAAATGTGAGGTTGTGTTATGAAAGTCATTAATTTATGGACTAGAGCAGAAGAGATAAAGCTGGCTAGAATTTATGCTAAATTTGAAGTTTCTGGCTGCATACTAATACTAAAGCGTACACGCGCAAGCATTGAATATAAGGCTAGGCAGCTAGGTCTTAGATCGCCAAGGCTTAATACTGGAAATAAAAGAGTGTTTTTTGCTAACGATATAGCAAACGCAATGGAGTTGATGGGTATGGGCTTTGATTTAGAAAGCATAGCTAAATGTTTTAACGCAAAAGCCGAAACACTTTACACTGTAATAAAACGAGCGGAAAGATTAGGTATAGAAGCTTATCCATTAAGCGATAGATTATAGGGGAAATAACATGACAGATATTAAATGGCCTGAAGGGGCTACGCATAAGATTGATGACACTTTTAAAAAGTGGGTTGATGGGGCTGAATACTTTTATAGCAAAGAAAATGAGTGGGTTAAAAACTTGAATAGCTGGTCGATTGATAAATACTACAAATCTAATGATTTTAAAGTAATAGAGCGCCCAATTGATGCGCCGTACATGCCAGAAGTGGGCGAGTGGTGTGATTATCGAACAGTGCAGAAAGGTGAATATAGAAAGGCGTTCTTTATTGGGCATAACGAAGTTGGTGAGCATGTATTAAAAGACGTTCCCGGTGATTTTATTGAAGATAATTGCAACTTCCGGCCAATCAAAACCGAGCGTGAGAAGTTTATTAAAAAATCATTAGAAACAACCTCAACTGACGCCGCAACAGACGAGGCGCATTATGTTGAAATTTTTGGCAAGATGTGGGATGACGGATTCAACGCACCAGAATAAACAATCCCCGCTGCGTACGTGGCGGGTAACTAAGGTATTTACATGACAGATTTAGAAAGAGTAACAGCAAGCGCGAAAAAATCAGGGCGTGATATGACAATTGTGACGTCAATAAGTGGCTCAGTTGTAACGTGGCACGCAAACAGTCCTCAAATGATTTATAATCATATGGGCAAACATATTGAAACTAAGAGTGTAAAACGCGGCGGGTAATTAAAGCTATTTAGCTAACAACACTGCAATGTGATATTATAAATAAAACAACTAAGGTGATTGAAATGGCAACGAAAAAGAAAGCAACTAAAAAGAAAGCCCCAGCAAAAGTTGTAGGAGCGGGCGGAAACGGCAAGACAAAGAAAAAGCCTAATCCTTATGTTTAGTATAATATCGCCAATTCTACTGGTATTAGTTATTGCGATTAGCCTAGCAACAAAAGGCTGGCATAGATTTAAATGCGCACTATGCTTGCTTATTCCTACCTCTTTGCATTTTATCTTTTTTGATCATCTTGAAACAGCTAATTACTACCTTACGGCTATGGCCTTTAATTCCATGACAATCGCACTACTAGAAATGGTTAAGCGCGGAGTGGCAACAAGACTAATAGTACATTTACAGTTATTTTCATTTGCTATAATGCTAACTAACTTCATGGGCGTTATAATGTGGTTTTTGTATATGTCACCGGAATGGTACAATGCAGTGTGGTTAACGCTTGCAATAGCAGAGGCTGCAAGGTTATTTCTGCGCACAGGTGGCGATAAGACAGATGGAATTGATAACTATAATCATAATTGGATTGGTAATGATAGTAAGCGCGGCCTGGGTGGTCGTGTCTAATGTCAGGACTAAAAGAGCAGGTAATAGAAACAGTAGTAAATAACCCCAAGACTCAAATGCTGGTAGCTACTAGTACGGTTAGTGTTGCGGCGGGTGGCCAGACTATTGAATTCTTACAAAACATATTTGGATTAATTGGCGTTGTGCTCGGTTGCGTATTAACGTTAATCCTTATAGTTAAAAACTTTAAAGAAATGAAATAACAAACACTGCACGCTGGGGCGGTTTACACCCTACCCTTTACCCAGCGATTCCAATTAAGCTAACCCTAGGAGGGAGCTATGACAGATAAAGAAGCTAAGAATGGCAGGCCCAGTGATTACACGCCTGAGATAGTGATAAGGGCTCGCGATTACGTTACTAGCGGGTATGAGGATGAAGGCCAAGTAGTCCCAACAATTGAAGGGCTTGCCATGTGTATAGGCAAGAGTAGGAGCACAGTATATGATTGGGCTTCGCAACCTGAAAAGAGTGAGTTCTCGGACATATTAGAGCTCTGCAACGCCAAACAAACCGTAATGCTCACGTCAGGCGCACTTAGTAATATTATGAATGCTAATATTGCTAAGCTTATGCTAGGCAAGCAGGGTTATTCAGAAAAGAGCATACAAGAGCATACAGGGCTTAATGGTGGAGCTATAAAAACAGAGAATAAAGTCGTTTGGACAGTGCAGCCGATAAAATCGTTAAATGAAAACGAATAAAACACTCAAGGTTAACTATAAGATATGGGAGGGGATGCAAAAGCCCCAGCCTATTATCGTGTTTATTGGGGGCCGTGGCTCTGGCAAATCATTAGGCGTTGGTGATGTACTTACGTTTGAGATGGAGGCTAGAGGCTTTGATGTTTATTGCCTTCGCGAATTTCAGGATTCTCTAGGCGATTCCGTACATAAAGTATTCAAAGGCTCGATAAATGACAGGCTTGGCTTAGATGGGTGGGAAGTTCAAGAAAACACTGTAATAGCTCCTAATGGGGCTAGGACTACATATAAAGGCGCAAACAGAAACCCTGACGCTATGCAGTCAGCCCAGGGATATTTACGATCATGGTTTGAGGAGTCACATAGAGCGAGCCAAGCATCATTAGATAAACTGATTCCTACCATAATTCGCAACCCTGGCGCTAAATGTATATTCACTGCCAACCCTCAATCATCAGGTGATCCATTCAGCCAGCGTTTTATGGTTCCGTACCAAGAGCAGTTAGAGAAACATGGATTCTATGAAGATGAATTGCATTATATATGCGTAGTAAATTGGAGGGATAACCCGTGGTGGAATGATGAACAGGAACAACTTAGAAAATGGGATTTCGAGAACCAAACTAGGGCTAAATACGATTGGATATGGGAAGGTAAGTTTTTAGACACCGTGGATGATGCGATAATATTGGCTGAATGGTTTGACGCTTGCATAGATGCACATTTGAAACTTGGCTTTAAGGCTAGGGGTAAAAAGGTAGTTGCCCATGATCCTTCGGACACCGGCGGAGATGCTAAAGGGTACGCGTATAGGCACGGTATGGTGTTTCTTGATGTATGCACAAAAGAAACGGGTGATGTGAACGCGGGGCTAGACTGGGCAACAGATAGAGCTATTAACCATGAGGCCGAAGTGTTCACATGGGATTGTGACGGACTAGGCGCAGCACTGAGGAAGGATATATCAAAGAATTTTACAGGCAAGAACATTGAGCAAGTGACGTTTAAAGGATCTCACGGAGTGGATAACCCAGACTCAACCTATGACCCGACCGTGGATAATGCAGCTCAACCAGTAAAGAATAAGGAGTTATTTAAGAATAAGCGAGCCCAATACTATTGGAATTTGCGCGATAGAGTGTATAAGACCTTTAGAGCTGTAACGCTAGATGAATACATAGATCCGGATGAATTAATCAGCTTTAGCTCAGGTATAAAGCAGATTCAGCAGCTTAGGTCGGAAGTATGTAGAATCCCTAGAAAATGGAATGGTGCAGGCGTTATACAGATAGTGAGCAAACCTGAAATGAAGACAATGGGGATACAATCTCCTAACATGTCAGATAGTATAATGATGGCTTTGGCTGTATCTGATAGAATCAAGGTCAAGAAAAGACCACAACCTACTCGGATGCCGATAGTATGAAGAATGATAGAATGACAGAAAGCGAATTATGCACAATCGCTGATTATATGGTTAAGAACTCGATAACGGAGTCGGGAACATTTAACGGCGACAATGAAAGGTATCTACAGTATTACAAAGGTGAGCCTTTTGGAAATGAAGTTCAAGGCCGCTCTACAGTAGTGAGCACAGACACTCGAGATATGGTTGAATCTGATATGCCTAGCCTAGCACGCGTATTTTTAGGCGCAGGCGATCCTGTAGAGTTCAAGCCAATTAGTAAGAAAAAAGAGGCGCTGGAAGAGGCAAGAGACAAGCAGCTTGTCGTCTCTCACATCATACGGTCTATTAGAAATTCGTTTCGTACCCAGCACGATTGGCTAAAAGCCAGCGAAATACAAAATATTTCATCTCTTGAATATGGCGTCGAAGAGATTAAGAAGCCCAAGTACAAAACTTATAGCGATATAACCGAGCAAGAGCTTGTGTCTATAATTTCAGATATTGAGGATGACCCCGATGTGGAGAAAGTTGACATTATCGAGCAGGATTCAGAAGACGGCGAAGGGATAATTAATCTTGTTAAGTTGCGTATCATCGTGACTAAGAATGAGTACTTTATGCGATGCGTACCCGTTGAGGATATGATTATAAGCAAGAACGCACAGAACAAAGAAGATGCCCAAGTCATTGGTAAGCGGTTCACTAAGACTCGGGGTGACTTGTTAGCGGAAGGATTTAGTAGAAAAGTAGTCGATAGTCTTGCATCTACGAATACTGATGACAACGGGCGCAATTCATTGAAGGCAATTAGGTATGCTGACCAAGGCGGGGAGGATTTTAGCGGGGAATCATACGGTCAATGGGCTAGCGAAGAAGTGGAAGGTATTGATGTTTATGCGCTGATTGACTTCGATGGGGATGGCATAGCAGAGCGTAGGCACGTCATAAAATGCGGTAAGGTGGTACTTGAGAACGAACCATTTGACCATGTTCCATACGCCATATTCAGCTCAATGCTTATGCCAAACAACCTGATTGGCATACCGCGCGCAGAGTTAACAGAGCAATATCAAAAGATTAATTCGGCGTTATGGCGTCAGACACTAGATAATATGTACGCATCTAATCAGCCGCGCTGGGCTTATAACGACAATGTTGATATAGATTCATTGCTGGATCATCAGTTCGGTGGTGCCGTTTATGTTGAAGGCCAGCCAGCCGCTTCATTGCAAGTAATGGAAACCCCTTATACGGGTGATAAATCACTTCAAGTAATTTCGTTTATGGAAGGTAAGAAACAATCATCTACAGGCGCACCAATAGCAAACCAAGGGCTTGAAGCCGATCAGCTGCACAAAGAAACAGCGACAAGATTCAAAGGCATGGATGATGCCAACAAATCTAAACTTGAGCTTGTGGCTAGGGTTGTTGCGGAAGTTGGTTACAGGGATTTATGGGAAGGATTCGCTTGGTTTGCATCACAGTATCAAGACACGGAGCTTGAAGTAAGGGTACTGGGTAGAGAAATGACAGTAGATCCAATGTCATGGAAATACGACCATTATATTTGCGCGAAAGTAGGTACCGGCTCAGGTGACAGTGAGAAGCAGATACAAAACCTATCAGCTCTTTACAGTGTGCAGACCCAATTACAGCAAGCCCAGAGCCCTATGGTCGATAATACCAAGCTTTTCAACACACTAAGCGAGATGGCAACAGCGTTAGGTAAGGACTCGGTAAGTGAATTCTTTAATAACCCAGACGAACCAGCTCAAATTGTAGAAGCTGAGCGCGACACACTAAGAACTATGGTCGGTCAGTTGCAACAGCAGATGCAAAACCCACTTGCAGAGGCTGAGCAGGTCAAAGGCCAATTCCAAATGCAAATGAAGCAAATGGAACAAAAGTATGATGCCCAGCTAGACATGATGAAGATGGAACAGAAATATAAAGAGGATGTATCTGGTGCTCTGCAAACAAGAGATAAACAGCTTCGTGAGCTTCAATATAAATATGACGATATGATGATTAAAAACCGTCAGTATTACGACAAACTAGAAGTTGAAAACAACGTAGACATAAAAGGAGAAGGCACGAATGACGACCCGAGAAGATAGGAACCAGGATAAAATAACAAAGGGTAAGCAAGCGCAGGAACTACTTAGCAATCCTTTATTTAATGAGATATTCACGGCAATAAAGGCTGGTTACTTCGAGAAGCTTATTAACATTAAAAAGGGCGATGACTACGCGCGAGACCTTAAAGATGTGCATGAGTCTATGCAGAATTTACGAATGATTGAAGCTTATATTGACAGATGTATATCAAGCGAAAAAGTCGTAATGAACGAGAGAAACAAAATAGATATTAATGCATGATTTCTATTAGTTATAATCATGTGATAGAATTAGACTATTAACTTTGACAAACCAATTAGGTATCAAATGAGTAATGTGAACGATTTGGCTGCGTTTTTGCAGTCCGCCGATGAACCGGCCTCTGAATTAGAGACAACTGGTGGCACTGACGAGCAAGAAGTTATTGCTCAAGAAGCTGAAGATGAAGTTAATCAAGAGATTGATGAGCCTGAATTAGAAGCGGTTAGCGAAGAAGCAGAAGTTGAAGACTTAGACGAAGATCAAGACCCTAGCGAATGGCACACTGTGAAAGTTGATGGTGAAGAATTGCAGGTCACACTTGATGAAGCGTTAAAAGGCTACCAACGTGACGCGGATTATCGCAAAAAGACGATGACATTAGCAGAAGAGCGCAAAGCTATAACAGCGGAAAAGACCCGTATTAGCGAGCTAGTCGAGCAAGTAGATTCGTTTATTAAGCGTGAAGAAGAAGCTATTGATTGGGATGATTTACGTCGCAACGATCCAGCAGAGTACATTGCTAAACAGGAAGAGATGGGCAAAGCCAGAGAAATCAGGCAGTCCGCTTTATCTGAGCAGCAATCACAAGTGCAAGAGCAACTACAAAAAGAGAAAGGTTCTTTAGTAGAGCTGATGGGCGGTGAAGAGTGGACACAAGAAAAGCGTAACACTGATTTAACGCTGGCGGGTGAATACTTAACTCAGAAAGGATTTAAAGACGACGATATCAGCAAGATCATGGACCATCGTTTGTGGAAGGTTATTTTTGACGCCGCTAAGGCTGATAAGTACCAGAAAACAGAGACGAAGGTTAAGGAGCAGGTTCGCAAAGCGCCTAAGTCAGTAAAACCAGGGCAGAAATTACCACCGGAGCAGCGCAAGCTTAAACAAGCGACAGAACGCATTAAAAGCGCGCGCAGCTCACAAGAAGGTGTTAATGGATTAGCCGAATTAATTAAATTAAGTAGAGGCAGTTAACAATGGCACAACCAACAAACTCATTTAGCTCATACGATGCAATAGGCAACCGTGAAGACCTTATTGATAAAATCTATATGGTCGAGCAAACAAAAACCCCGTTCACTTCTCGTATTTCGAAAGTGACAGCAACAGCAACTAACCACGAATGGCAAACTGATAACCTAGCCGCCGCCGCTGATTCGAACGCCGTGATTGAAGGCGATGACGCAACTACCGACGCATCATCACCAACCACTCGCCTGGGCAATCAAACTCAGATTTCTGATAAAGTTGCACGCGTAACAGGCACCCAGCAATCAGTTGATCATGCTGGCCGTTCGTCTGAAATGGCGTATCAAATCGCTAAACGCATGACCGAGCTAAAGCGCGATATTGAAAAATCAGCACTGGCTAACAAAGCAAAAGTTGTAGGCAATGACACCACGGCCCGAGTAGCCGCAGGCTTTGAATCTTGGATTGCCACAAACACTAGCGCAGGCGTTGGTGGTAGTGACCCAACTGGAAACGGTACAAACGTGCGTACAGATGGTACTCAGCGTGCATTCTCTGAAAGCAATCTGAAAAGCGTTTTAGCTTTATGTGCTGACGGTGGCGGTGACCCTAACTTAATCTTGACCGGCTCTTTTAACAAGCAAGCCGCATCAGCGTTTTCAGGCAACGGTACTAAGACATTTGAAGGCAGTAGCAATACTCTTAATACAGCTATCGATATCTATGTTAGTGATTTCGGCACACTTGAGATCGTTTATTCGCCATTCTCTCGGGATCGTTCAGCGCTTGTTGTTGATACTTCTTTGTGGGCCATGGCAACACTACCGGGCCGTGCATTCGAGCAGTACGAATTAGCTAAGACTGGCGATACAATGCGCACTCAAATACTGACTGAGTGGACATTAGAAGCTAGAAACGAATCAGGCAATGGCATTGTGGCTGACTTAACAGTAGCTTAACTTGTGGGGCTTCGGCCCCTTTTTAAAGGATTTTAGAATGAGCAAACCAGAAAATAACCTAGGAAGCACACCGCTTATCGCAGTATTATGCAAGCGTAATATTTGGGTAGCTGCGCCAGAAGGTTCTAAGAAAGTTGTGGCGGGCACAATTATTGAGCTATCAAAAGAACAAATTAAGGTTTTTGCATCAGCTGTAACTAAAGATATAGACGAGGATTAATCAATGAGTGCACAAGACTTAACAAAAGTAACGGTTTCAGGTGTCATTGATAACATTTCGGCGGCGGGTCAGATTTACTTGCCTGTTCCTGAAATGTTTGACGGCACAATCTTACAAGTATTGGCCACGCTTGACGCTGCGATATCAGTGGCCAACGCGACACTAACGGTTAAAAACTCAGACGGTACGACCATCGGGACATTAGTAGTTCCATTTTCAGGCTCAGCGGCTGGCAAAACATCTACAATAAACTTGAGTGGATTATGCCGACCTAACGAAGCTATCGAAATAGAAACGAACGGCGGCTCAACCACTGCTGTAAAATGCTATGTGACGGTAGTTATTAAACGATGAAAGAATGGGCGTTATTAAGTAAAGACGATGGATTGTCTACTTATTTTCGTGAGCATGACGGTAAGATTGAATACAACACAGTTGAGGACGTATCAAACTTACTTAAACACACTCAGGCTGCTAGGAATAAGGAGTCTAAGAGCTGGAAAGGGGATATGCATCATGTTGCTAGCATACCCCAAACACTTTATATGGAGTGGTGGAAAGAATTTGGAAGTAGCCCAATGGACCCAGAAAACCAACCAAGGCTTCTTAAAAAACTGCAAGAACGGGAGTTTTCACAGTTGCGAGTTAAAACAGGTCGTTTAATATGAGTATCTCAACTTACACAACACTGAAAACGCAGGTATTTGCTTTCAGTGGTCGTAACGACTTATCTGGTTCGTTCGATACAATTATACAATTAGCTGAGCAATATATTTATCATAATAGTGACCAACCGTTGCGCAGTGTGGATTTAATATCTACAGCAACACTAATAACAGTGGGTGGCGTTAACTCGCTGGCTTTACCGGCTGGGTTTATGGGCGCGCTTAGTATCATGTTTGTTTCTGGTGGCGTAAAGTCTGAATTAATAAATACGTCCCCAGCATCATTAGGCAGAAACGGCCAGTCTGGTATACCTCGGAAGTATGCAATTACTGATGTGATAGTTTTTGACTATATACCGTCAGGTGCTTATAGTATTGAGCTAACATACTACGCTCAACCTGCTGCATTAAGTTTAACCGACAACACTAATATAATACTCACTAAATACCCTTCAATATATCTTGATGGCTGCCTATCTTGTGTTACTAAATTGTCTGGGGAAGCCGAAGATTCAGAGATGTTTTATCAGCAAATGATAAGAGGAATTAAGGGCGTTATTAGATCAAACAGAAAAACAAGGCACTCACCCAGTACAGCGGCAACTAATAGCAGAACATGGACTCCTTAAAATGGCGACAAGATTTAACACTGTTAATTACCCTGCTGTTGGTGCTAGTTATCAATCGCCATCGAAACCAGCATCAGCTCAAAGAACGGTTAACATGTATCCGGAGAACGTGCAGAACGGTCTAACCGAGGTTGTTTTGCATAACTTCCCTGGACTTGATACAAAATTAACCGGAAGCTCTGGCGAGTTTGACCGAGGCTTCCATAGGTTTAAAGGTAATCTTTACCAAGTAGCTGGTGGACAACTATATCTAATTAGCCCCACCTATGTCCGTACTGCGATTGGGTCAATTGGTGGTAGTGATCCTGTGTCGATGGCAAATAACGGAACTACAATGGTGATCGTTACGGGCGGGAGCGGTGAATACACGTACAATGGCGCTACTTTTGCGGCTGTTACTCTTGGTCAAAATCCATCTAATGTGGAATATCTGAATAACTCCTTTTTCTTCGATGACGATGACGGTCGAGTAAGTGTCACTGATCCAGGCACCACAACTATTCCATCATTAAACTATTTCACCCCTGAATCTGCACCGGACGCACTTGTCAGATCCTATGTTTTTAACCAATTCATATATCTTTTTGGGGAGCGTACAGTGGAGCCTTGGCAATACACTGGCGTAGGGTCGCCACCAGTTGAGCGCATGAACGGAGCTATAATTGAAAACCTTGGCCTGTCTGGTCGCAATGCGGTAGATAATACAGAGCGCGCTATTTACTTTGTTTCTAACAAAGGTTCGGCTGAGCAATTACAAGGCTTTAGCCCTAAAGAGGTCTCAACTGTTGCTGTTGCTAACGAATGGCGCTTATACACGCTATCAAACGCAATTGTGCAGGCGGTTGATATACTCGGCCTAGATTTCGTTATCTTCATATTTCCTACGGATTTAAAAACATGGTGCTACGTCGAACAATACGACATGTGGTTCGAGCTAGAACATGGGACCGCAGGCGACAGGTGGCTTGGCAATTCAATAATAGATGTGTACGGCGAAACAGTTGTAGCCGATTATTCATCAGGCAACATATATAAATTAAACCCTGATGTGTTCACAGACAACGGGGTTACGACGGTTAGAGAGCGTATATTCGCACCATTAGCGGGTGAAAAGTTTGGTAACCCTAGGCAATGGTTCCAATGGAATGAATTTGGCCTTTCTTTGCAAACAGGCGTAGGTAATGCAGCGGAGCGATCACCAAAACTAATGGTTTCATTCTCTACTGACGGGGCATACAGCTTTAGTAATGAACGGTTTGTTGATATCGGTGATACAGGCGAGTACATGACAAACGTGCGGGTTTATGATAATAAGCACTTTCAAGACCTAACGGTTAAATTACGGTATACTGAGCCTACAAAGTTTAGTTTATTTTCTAGTTATATGAAGATAAGAGAGAGCGGCAGGCGATGAGCAGACAAGTAAATAACCCCACTATGTGGGACAAGGTTCGGCCGGTCGAATGGAAGACAGACCAGAACATTGCTAGTTATATGCGAGGTATTGAGTTATGGGCGCGTCAAGTCTATGACAATATAACAGGCATAAAACAGCAGGTTTCTTATACAGTAGCTTTATTGCCAGCCGCGTCTGATTATGAAGCTCATACGATTTACGTTTCAAACGAGACAGGTGGTGCAACACTGGCTTTCAGTGACGGTACTAATTGGCGCAGGGTTCAAGATAGGGTAGTGGTGAGCTAATGGGATTATTTGACAAAATAGGCAGTGTTGCGGGGAATATAGTTGGCAGCATAACAGGGGAAAATGCCGCCAATGCTGCAAAAGAAGCCGCAGGAATTCAATCCAGTGCAGCCACCGCACAAGCGCAGGCAACAAAAGAATCAACGGCCATGCAGGTTGAAGAGCAGCGACTAGCAAGAGAACAAGCTAGGGGCGATTTACAGCCTTTTACTGATTACGGCGCGGGCTTTATGGATATGGCTAAGGGTGCTGTTGATAACACTCAAGCCTTATTTAACGACCCCACCAGCATCATGGCCAATCCTATGTTTATGGCCTTGCAAGAAGATACGCGCAGACAGAATCTACAGAACGCGGCGGTAGGCGGTAGGCTTGGGACTGGTGGTGCATTGGCGGGGCTAGAGCAATCAGCCCTTAGAACCGGCTTTGACATTCTTAACGGTGAGCGTAATGCACAAATACAAAACGCCACGTTCTTATCCAACTTAGTTGGTGGCGGTCAAAATGCGGCGGCGGGTCAAGGTTCTGCTTCAATGACTGCGGGTGGTAATATAGGCAACTTCATGTCAACAGGAAATCAAGTGGCAGGCAATCAAATGATAGGCGGCGCAAATGCTCAGGCGGCTGGTGTTGTAGGTGCGGCTAATGCGAAAACACAAGGGATGATGAATATCTTAAACCTTGGTGCCACAATTTATGGCGGGGGGGCGTAAGTTATGGCTGTTGATGCAAGAATAGCAATGGGCGTGCAAGCCCCTAATATGGTGTCGGCTTTGTCTAGCGGCCTTGAAACAGGGGAGCGACTGCGCACAAGAGGAATGCGGGATGAGCTTTTAAGTCAGCAAAGCCAAGCCAATAGAATGAGTATGGAGCAAGCGCAGCAGCAACAAGCAATGCAGGGCGTAATTAATTACGGGAAGGTAGTCGAAGGACTTGCTAGTATTCCGGACATGGCGCAACGTGCAAAAGTGCTAGCTCAACAGGTGCCAATGCTTGAGGCCGCCGGTATTCCTACAGCTCAACTGACTTCGATGGACTTATCAGACGCGGGTCTAAAGAATGTTCAAGCGGGCATCCGTCCGTTTCTTGCTAAATCTCAAGCTCAACAAGTGCCAGCAAGCATGAAATCATTTGATTATTTCCAAAGCATTCTATCAAACCCTGATGCAACAAAAGACCAAAAGCAGGCGGCCAGAATTGAATTAAAACTTGAGAGTCCTGCCCCTACGGATTACCAAGAGGCAATGATAGGTATTAAGAAAGAACAGGGTGAAATTAAACGCTTAGCCACGACTGAGCAAAAAGAAACCAACGAACTTAAAAAGCAAAAGCTTCAGGGTGAGATTGAGGTTAAAAAGGCGAAAATACAAAAAGACAGCCAATCTTTAATCGATTCAGCGCAGCGAGATTTAAGCGTCATAGATACAACCTTGGCGACAGTTGTGGAGCTGGGGGCGCATGAAGGCTTAGATGCTGCTGTGGGTGGGTCTTCATTCTTCCCTACATTCCCTGGCTCGGATGCTGCGGATTTTATTGCGAAGTTTGATCAATTGAAAGGTAAACAATTCTTGGCAGAAGTTCAAAAAATGAAAGGCATGGGGTCCCTGTCTGAGAATGAAGGTAAAAAAGTGGCCGCCGCTGCTGCTGCGCTCGATCTAAGTATGTCAGAAGAAGCATTTAGAAAAGAGCTTACTTTTATTGAAACAGAAATGACAAGGGCTAGAAAAAAGATGGCTGGTAAACTGCCTATGCAACAAGGGCAACAGATGCAACCGACGGCTAATGTTGATGTATCAGACGAAGACCTTATTAAATCGCTGGGGTTATAATGGCTACAAGACAAGAGTTATTAATTGAAGCTAACCGCCGTGGATTACTGACAGGCGAAAAGAAACAGGCTTTTGATTTAGCTGTTAGTCGTGGGTTGATAGCCATGCCTAGGCAGCAGATCACTCAGCAGCAGTTCACCCAGCAATACGGGGATATTCCTGATATTGACGGAATAGTAGCCCCGCAAGAACCAGCACCCGAAGCGAGTATGGGGGAGAAGGCAATAGGACTAGCTGAGGCTGGATTAACTACAGCAACGGGCGCAACGGGTGGATTACTCGGTATGATTGGCGGCACATTTGGCGGTCTTATTGATGAAATACGTAGCGGTAAATTTGGAAGCAATGAAGCAGCAAACCGCATCGAACAGCGTGCCACCGAATTAATGGGCGCGCTTACATATCAGCCAAGAACAGAGCAGGGTCAAGAGTATGTTCAAGATATTGGTGAAGCTGGCGCGGCCTTGGCTCCTTTGGCTGGACTAGGTGGTCCTATGGCTCAAATGGGGCAGCTTGGTAAGGCCGCCACACCTCAAATTCAAGCGGCTGGTCGTCAAGCGGCGACGATGGCGCAGCCTGCAAAATCAACATCTAAAGCTTTATTTTCATATCAAAGCCCTACCAAGCAGAAGATCGCCCAGCTTTTAGAATCTGGCGTACCCGATGAAGAAACGGCGCGATTTAGAATTACAAAGCCATCTTTACCTTCACCGGATCAGCCACAATCAAAAGTACTTCAAGCTTTAAACGCTGGGGGCGCTAAAGTAGCTAAAGATAAAATTGCAATAAGCGCCATTGATCAGGGTTTTGATGAAGGGGTTATTGCATCTATAAAAGTGGCATCAAAAACAGATAAGACAGACATGTCCAGAATGCTAAACATGTTTGAAAAAGGTAAGAAAAATCAGCTTTTCGCAGCAAAAAACAGACCTACTGATGTAATTGGCGATCGTGTGCTAAATACATTTAACGAGGTTAGAGCTGTAAACAGGAAGGCAGGCACAGACATAGATAGGGCGTCTAGAGCTTTAAAAGGGTTACAGGTTGATTCGGCACCCATAGGGAGTAAATTTATAACCGATTTAGCTGACATGGGGATAGGTGTTGGCGATGATATGAAGTTAATATTTAAAGGCTCCGATGTTGAAGACCTTAAAAATGTAGAGCGTACACTATCAACAGTGTTTAGACGCATGACAGGCGACAAAGCCCCCGATGCTTACGAGCTGCACAGAATGAAGCGATTTATTGATGAACAAGTCGCTTATGGGAAAGCTGGCGAAGGATTAACCGGCAAAAGTGAATCCTTATTAAAGTCACTACGCAGGGACATTGATAGCACGTTAGATAATAAATTTGAATCATACGACAAAGCCAATACCATGTACTCAGACACCATTCAAGCACTTGATGACATTCAAACCGTAGCTGGTAAAAGGATGGATTTAACAGGGGATAACGCGAACAAAGCCCTTGGTACATTAATGCGAAGAGTTTTAAGTAATGCGCAGTCTAGGGTTAATATTGTTGACGCACTATCCAGCCTTGATGATGTTGCAAAAAAATACCCGTCACAACTAGCGATTGAAGGCGCTAAGAAAGCAGGGGCCAAGCCTGATCTAACGCAGTTGATTTTATTTGCTGATGAATTAGATTCTAGGTTCAAACCTGTTGCTCGGGGATCATTCCAAGGGCAGATTGATCAAGCTATTAATCGAGGAGTAAGGTCGGCGGCTGGTAGTCCAGAGGCAGCGGCCACCGATGTTGCGGCGGGGTTGGCAACAAGAGGCTATAATAAAATTAAAGGTATAAGCGACGATAACGCATTTAAAGCTATGCGCGAGCTACTAAATAGAGGTGATGAATAATGTCATGGTTACCGATTAGCGGAACGATTCCGCAGTATTCAACAATAAACAATGCACTTGCAAGCGATTACTATTTAAAGTTCTACGCGGCTGGAACGGCTACGCCTATTAACATGGCCACGGATTCAACAGGTGGCACTTTATTAGCTAAATGTGCGCTATCGACTTTTGGTTGTCCGATAACAAACCCTTTAGATATTTCCACTCGGTTTATTCCACATATAGATCAAAACTACAGGATAGTGCTATTCAAGAACGAGGCGGATGCAGACAGTAACAATACATCAGAGGCCGCTTTTAATATCGACGCTATGGCACTACAGATAGCACCGTCGGCTGATGCTACTGATATTTCATTGCGTGATACGAATGTAGAAATACAAGACGATTACGATAGGTCACCAATATTTGTGGCCACCGATGGCTTTACGGCGGGTGCTGGGCCTCATGTAATCACTGTGCCGACTGTATGGACACCAACCAATGCAGATATGCGTTTTTATAAAGTCGATGCGTCAGGGATTGTTACAACACTAACGCCAACATCTACAAGTTCAACCACCTTTACTTTGACAGAAACGCTGCTTTCAACCGATTCAATATTTATTGGTGATGATACTTTTAGAAGTCTTAATATAGCGACCCAAGCAGAGGCTAACGAGTCAAAAGGCAGCGAGCTTATAACAGTAAAAACCTTGGCTGGCAGACTGTCTACTGAGACGATGGCGGGTATAGTTGAGAAAGCGACCAGTGCAGAGCTTCTAGCAGGCACCGCTAATAAGTTCCCTGATAGTGCTGCCATTAAAGGTGTTTACGGCGCACCCTATAGGGCGGACGCTCTATCGGTTGTATGGACTGGTTCTGCCACTTCTGTAGACATGGATGCGTTAGCTGGCGGCTGGCCTGGCGATGGGTTTTATGTGATAGTTGACAGCTCTACTTATCGGCATGTTGCCTATTTAATAGTAGATGTGCTTATTACTAACGCAACTGATGTTCAATCATTATCAAACAACCTTGCTGTTAGGCGGATTAAAAAAACGGGGAGTACTAATATATTATCTATGACAAGTGAAAGGAAAGAGAATACCACCTCATCATCTACAGCCGTGACTATCACCTCAATATCAAAGGTTATTTAATGTTAATTTTACACGATGAAAAAAATCTAATTACAGGTATACAAACCTATCCTTTAGTTACTAATCTTACGCATATAATAATTGATGATTCTAATTTTGATGTTGTATCTAAAGCTGTTAATCATGCGCATCTAGTAGACATTGGAAATGGCCTTGAGCTGCCTGCTAATATTGAAATACTAGCAGAAGAAAAGGAACTTATTGATTTGACGGATAAAGTTAGAGTAGACCGAGACTTTAAATTAATACAATTGGATTCCGTTGTCAGTAATCCATTGAGATTTAATGGCTTATCTGATGGGCAAAAAACGGCTTACGCGGATTATAGGCAAGCGCTATTAGATATAACGGTTAGTGAAGGATTTCCAACCAATATGATCTGGCCGGAAATGCCTGATTAATCTAACGGTTTTAGCTCTTGTTCACCCTGATGAAGAACTACGTCAGTGCCGTGAATGTAATTTATAGTGCAGCCCGAAAAGCTAGCTAGTAAAATTAAGATAAGTAAAGTTTTCATTTTTGCGCCCCTTTTTTTGTTTATACAACTATAGGCCATAAAATGATAAAATACACAATATAATTCAATGAAATAGGAATATTTATGGCATATGTACCGTTATCTGGATATTTAACACAGTTAATTACACAAACTGGGCAGGTTGCGTCTGATTATTATATTAAATTTTATATAGCTAACACCACGACACCGCTTTCGATGGCGACGAATCGAGGCGCTAGTACCTTATTAGTTAAAGCTAAATTTAATAATAATGGTATGCCTATCACTAACCCATTGGATAATTCGACCGAGTTTATCCCACACTTAAATCAAGCTTATCGATTAGTTGTTTACAGAAATGAAGCAGACGCAGATGCAGATAACACCGCAGACTCATATGTAAACATTCCTGAAATTTACGCTTTGTTAAGTGCTTCAAATATCGGAGCGGCTGCGGATCAAATACCGCAAAATGGTGATTTTGGAACGGCTGCGCGGGTTGATACTGGTACAGGCGCAAATGATGTGCCTTTGAATAGCGACTTGGGCAGCGCTTCTTTAGTTGACACTGGCCTACTAACTGGAAACGTACCAACAGCAAATCAATTAAGCATGGTAGGGCAGACTGTTAACTATACTGGCGCCAATTATCAGCCAGCTAATTTCGATGGGCTAAACGCAGTCCGTATTATGGAAAATAACTCGGCTGTTAATATTGTATTTGACGGAGTTGTTAGCAGCAGTAGCTTGAGGTATTGCAGAATAACTAATGGCAGTGTACTTGAGCCACTGGGGACTGCGGTTAGTGGTTCATGGAAAAATGTAACAGGCGCAACAATAGCCCCCGATTACTTCGGTATGTTTGTTAGGATTGCATAATGAAATATACATATAAGAACGCACAAGAAAATTTATCTGGTTCTATTGATTGTGAAATTCTACTTGGGGATGAGTGGCAGCCACACACTCAAGACCCGTTAAATGAATACGAACTATCAGAAGAAAGCGAATGGCCAAATATTAAGCTATGCGATCAAGCCGAAAAAGACGCATACGAAGCAATGCAATTGCAAGATGCAATAAATCAAGAATCTATGAAGTATCTAAATGATACAGATAAGTTTTTCACAAGATTTGGTGAAACGGGTAAAGCTATGCCGGAAGGAATGGCGGAGGCTAGATCGGCGGCGCGGGAAAGAATAGTAATTTAACGGAGTTGTAATCATGGCAGAAATTGGAAAAATAAAGAAATTAGTTGTCCATTGTTCTGATTCCCCGCAGGGCAGGGGCGATACAGCTAAAACAATAAACCGTTGGCATCTAGAAAAAAGCTGGGACGGCATTGGCTATCATTCAGTGATACTTGAAGACGGGACTATTGAAAATGGGCGTCCGATATATTGGAAAGGATCGCACGTTGGCGCGCTTAATTCTGAATCGTTGGGCGTATGCTTGATCGGCAAAGGTGGGGACGCTACGCAAGAGCAGTTACTGTCGTTGCACGAGCAACTAATGAGATGGTTAACGCTATTCCCTGACGCTGAAATTTGCGGTCATACAGATTTAGACCCGCGCAAGACTTGCCCTGGCTTTGATGTAAAAAAATGGTGGGTAAAAGTAAATGATTACGATTAAGCAAGTACATGCAGAGCTGGTTCGCTGGCGAATCCCGCACATGGCAACACTTGTGATATTCGTTTTAATTGCTATTGATTCGTGGCGTTTCTACAAAGAAAACTTTGCTATTCTCGAGTCTAGCGGGGCCGTGGCTTATGCCATGATATGCGCTCTAGTGTTCGGAGTTATTACAGCCTGCTTGAATTACATGGGCAAGAAATACGAAAAGGACGATCATGATTGAAATTATATTAATCATAAGTGTGCTGGGCAACGCTTGGCAATACGTAACAAACGACGATCTAAGCGATAAGATAAAACAGGTCCAATCTGTTAACGCTAGCAACAGTGAAGCTGTATCAGAATTCAGCCAAAGCCTAGATCAATGCAGTGAGCGAATAGCAAAATGGAAACGCAAAGAATCCGAGTGGCAAATACAATCAGAACAAACAGAGGTGAAACTAGATGAATTGGAAACCAGTATTAATGCTAACGATTGGGGTAATTGTCGGGTCCCTGTTGACATGGAAATTTAACACTGATGTTATTGAAGTTGAGCGTATAGTGACAAAGACAGTGACAATTGAGGTGGCTCCACTTCTAAATTGTAAAGTTGTGCCATTGGTTCA
>TARA_R110002153_G_scaffold30523_3_pt1 | contig 19276 bp, 26 predicted proteins | sample TARA_R110002153 | Tara Oceans TARA_R110002153 (sample SAMEA4398193) | marine metagenome | biome: Polar Biome; feature: [SRF] surface water layer (ENVO:00010504); material: water (ENVO:00002006), including particulate matter (ENVO:01000060) such as... | depth 5 m
GAGATGGAAGATACAGGTGAAATTTGGTATAACAATGATGATAATTTAGTTCTTGTTGATTGGCAAGAACAACAAAAACTAGATGAAGAAGAAATTCGAAGGGATGCAATTTATCAAGAAGAAAAAGAGCGTAGAGCGGGTTTTTTTGCTAGAAATCCAGACTATGCAAAATTTTTTAACTATAAAGGAGTAGAAAAATGACATTTTCAGAATTAGATTTACAAGATGACATTCACTTAGCCCAATTATTAGTTTTAAGAAGTGGCTTAAAATTGGAAATAAAAGGTTTGAAAATGAGGAGGGGGAAAACTTTCTATACATTAATTAAAAATAGATGGAAAGTTAAAGGCTCTAAGAAGTCTGTTCTTGAACAGTTTGAATGGGCATTAAGTGAGAATGGAATAACATTCCATAATGGAGACGGGAGTAAATTATGCTTAGTCAAAAAATAATAATTGAAAAATGGTTACATGATTATGGTTCTATAACTGGTAAAGAGGCTCTGGAAAAATGCGGTATATATCGACTAAGTGATTGTATTTTTAGGATAAGAGAGCATCATAAAGTGATCAATAGTAAATGGGAAATAAAAACTACTTACTTTGATGTTACAAACCCACATACTGGCAGAGTGAGTAAACCTGCTAAGTATGTATTACAGGAGAAAAAATGAATAAAACAATACATCAAGCGTTATTTGATTTCGCCAATGAAATGGTGGTAGTTAAAAAGAATCAAAAACATGGAGCATTTGGTGGTACTTTTTACACAGATGTAAATGAAATTTTAAGCACAATTAAACCTGTTTTAGAAAAATTAGGAATAGTAATTATACAAACTCCACAAATAGGCGACATTGGCTCTTATCTTAATACTAAAATTTGTTTAAAAGACGCCCCTTTAGAATTTGTTGAAGCAAATATTAAATTAATTGTTGACCCTAAAAGTCCTAAAGTAATGTGGGATTTAGGTGGTGCCATTACATATACTCGCAGATATTCAATTGTAACAATGCTCAATCTTGAGTCAGTAGATGATGATTTTGTGCAAGGTACTAAACACGCACAAAGTACGCCAAAGGCTGTTATAATAAAGACTACAGCAAAGGAACGAAACATACCTATTAATCAAATGATGGCTGACTTAGACAAAGCAAAAGAACAAGGTGATTTAGAAATGGCTACTAATATTTATGAAGAAGCAGGTGATAAGGGTTTTATACAAGTCCAAGATTACCATGACAGATTATTTCAAGCGACAATTTAAGAATTACTGTAGCCGAAACAGTATTCGGGGGTTTTATAGGGCTTTCATTCCCTACACCTTTCCCTCGTTAGGTTGGCAGAAATGCCTAATATCGGGGATTGATTACCCTAAGTAATCACTAATTAGGAGTTAAAAAAAATTGATCACTTACGAACAATTTATTGAACATTTAAGCGACCCGTCATTAGCTTATAAAGACAGATTTACAGACAGGGTTGAAATATTAAGATTAAAAAATTCTTTAGGTTGGACAATCGCTCACGCTCAATCAGCAAGAGGATGGACAACTAATGACAAAGACATACTAAAATGGTCAACTATACAAGGTTATAGCGTTGCCCACTGTCAGGCGTTTCATGGAGTAGTTTTTACATCAAAAGCTATTAACAGGATGTCTACTAAAAAAGGATGGCTACCAGCTTCAATACGGTCTGATGGCTCTAATACAATAAGCGTTGAACAATTGGGTAGTTTAGCAACAAAAAGCTACTCATTATTATCAAAAATTAGGAGTAAGAAATGAACGAAGTAAAACAATATGACACAACAAATACAGCAATTGCGTATGTAGATAATGGATTATTTGCTAAAGCAGGAGTTGAAAATTTACAAGCTCAAAGGAAACCAATTTTAAAACTTAAAGTAAATGTAGATGGTAAAGATGTAGAAATAGCTTTATATTTTAAGATGGTTTATGACACTTCTACTGGAAGTTTCACTAATGAATACAAAGTGACTAGCACAGGTTCAAAAATGCTAGGTGGAAAAGTTACTGCACCTTATGTTGCTAATGCTGTTGCATCCTTAGAGCCTGAATTTTTAGGTGATAGAGGAAGGGACGAGCCTGAAGATGATATCCCTTTCTAATAGGAAATTATGAAGACAGAATTGTTATCAATAGAACATGTAAAGTTAAATTCTAACAATCCTCGAAATATAGCAGTAGGGAAGTTTGAGAAGCTTGTAAAAAGCATTAAAGACTTTCCTGCTATGCTTGAGCTTCGACCAATTGTAATAGATGAGAACAATGTAATATTAGGCGGCAACATGAGATTTAAAGCTTGTGTTGAGGCAGGTTTAAAAAAAGTACCAACTTTAAAAGTGATCACTTTATCAGAAGAAGAAAAAAAAGAATTTATCATTAAAGATAATGTTGGCTTTGGAACTTGGGATTGGGAAATTTTAACAGAAGAGTGGGATACTGCTCTGTTAGATGATTGGGGTTTAGAAAGTGGTGTTGCTTTAAACTCTGAAGATTTTGACGAAGACTTTGAATTAGCAGAAGGGGACAAATCCCCCTTTACAGCTTTAACTTTTAATTTAGCAGATGAACAGGCGACAATAATTAAAGAAAAGTTATTGGATATAAAGAAAACAGATGGTTTTAAGTATTGTGAAACTTATGGTAATGAAAATGGCAATGGCAACGCTTTATATTTATTGGTAATGGAATGGGCAGAGCAAAAGAAATAATAATCAAAGTTATACCTTCTAAGATTGCAAATGATTTTATGAAGGCTCACCATTATTCTGGAAAAATTGTAAATAATAGCGTCTTGCATTTTGGATGTTTTTTAGATAACAAGTTAGGTGGTGTTTTACAATATGGAAATCCAATTGATAAACGGAATGTATTGCATTTTGTAGAAACAAGTAATAAAGGATTTAATAGTAAGTGGAACGAAATGTTAGAACTTAACAGAATGGCTTTTTCAGAATTTTTACCTAAATATAGTGAAAGTAGATGCATAGCCATAACAATTAAATTAATTAAAAAGAAAGCACCGCAAATTAAATGGATTTTGTCTTTTGCTGATGGAACACAATGTGGGGACGGAACTATTTACAGAGCTTCAGGCTTTACATTAACTGGAATTAAGAAGAACAATACTATTGTAAAACTTGCTTCTGGTGAAACAACTGCAAGGCACGGCACATCAAATAAAGACTTTACTGGAGCTGAAAAATTAAAAGGCTACCAATTTAGATATATTTACATAATTGATAAAAAGAGTAAACTAAGAGTTCCAGAGATACCATTTAGTAAAATAAAAGAAATGGATGCTGGAATGTATAAGGGAATAAAGCGGTAATAGTTTAATGGTAAAACATTTGGCGTCCAGCCAAAAAATGGCACTTCGAAATGACCTTACCGCTCCATTTTGTAATTTTTTTAACTTAACAAAACTTAACGAAAATGAAACTATCAAATGACGAATTCTGGGCAGGGCTTAGAGAGAGTGCAGGTTTATATGCTAGGGCAGTAAGGCTGTTTAAAAAGGAATATGGTGTTGAAATATCAAGAGTTGCAGTCAGAGACAGGGCAATGAAAGACAACGAGCAGTTGCAAGATATAAGAGAGCAGAACTTAGACATTGCAGAAGAAGGCTTACATTCATTAATGCGGACTAAAAATGAAAATGTCAAATTAAGAGCTATTGATATTTTTTTAAAAACTCAAGGTAAAAACAGAGGGTATGTTGAGCGTCAAGAAGTTGAGCTTGATGGAGACTTTGCAGTACAGGTAGAATTTATAAAGTCTAAATGATTTCACAAATCAAAATTCCTGATGTATTTGAGGGGTTAGTAGAGCCACATCCTATTAAAGCTTTTTATGGTGGAAGGGGTGGTGGTAAATCAACTTCTTTTGCGTTAGCCTTGTTAGCTATAGGCATAAAAGAAAAAAAAAGAATTCTTTGCACTCGTGAAATACAAGGCTCAATTAGAGATTCAGTTCACAAGCTTCTGTCTACTTGTATTGAAAATTATAATCTTAATAAACATTACACAATCTATAGAGATTCTATTAGAGGTAGGAATGGAACAGAGTTTATTTTTCATGGCTTAAAACATGACCCTCAACAAATTAAATCTCTCGAAGGAATAGACATTACATGGGCAGAGGAATGTCAAACTATACCAGCAGTATCTTGGAGAATCCTCACGCCAACTATTTTGCGTAAAAAAAATTCTGAACTCTGGTTATCGCTTAATCCAAATTTAGAAACAGACCCAACTTATCAACAATTTATTGTTAATCAAAGACCAAATCAACTAACAGTCAAAGTTAATTGGGATGAAAATCCTTATTTTACTGATGAATTAAAAGCTGAAATGGAGTATCAAAAAAAACTAGACTATGAAGATTATTTACATATTTGGGAAGGGGAATGTAGGAGAGCTACAGCCGCACAGATATTTAAAAATAAATCTAAAGTAATTGATTTTGATGCACCTGAAGACGCTACATTTTATTATGGGTTAGACTGGGGGTTCTCTCAAGACCCAACAGTTATATTAAGGTGTCATATTTCTGACAATTGTTTATGGATAGATCACGAAGCAGGGGGAAAACAAGTAGAGTTAGACCACACCTACAAACTAATAGATGAGATTCCAATGTCAAAACAGCATATAATAAGAGCAGATAGTGCTAGACCTGAATCTATAAGCTATGTTAGGCGACAAGGCTATAGGATAGAGTCAGTTCATAAGTGGGGTGGCAGTATAGAAGATGGTATAGAATTCATTAGAAGTTTTAAAATGGTTTATATTCACAGCAGATGCATGGAGACAGCTAGTGAATTTTTAAAGTATAGTTATAAAGTTGACAGATTGACAGAGGATATATTACCAGCTATAGTTGATAACAATAACCACTATATTGACGCTTTGAGATATGCTTTACAACCAATGATAAAACGAAAAGGGAAACCAAAACTAGCAAAAGTTATAGGAGTTTAGAAAAATGGGAATTGAAAGTAAGCATCCTTTATATATTGAAACAGAAAACAAATGGATAAGGGTCAGAGACTCATTTTTAGGTTCAGATAAAATAAAAGAACAAGGTGAGGTATATCTACCGAAGCTATCAAGTCAAGACAAAAAATCATACGATTCTTATGTAATGAGAGCTATGTATGTAAATGCTATTAAGAATACAGTTCAAGGATTAGTTGGTGCAGTAATGCGGATTGAGCCTGTAATAAAAGCACCTGACAGAATTTTAGAACTCGCATCTGATATCACAGGGACGGGAGTTAGCCTTAACGATTTTATTTCAAACATGCTATCTGAACAACTCTTAATGGGCAGACAGGGAGTTTTAATAGACAGAACAGAAGACAGAGCCTATTTATCAGGATATACCACAGAGCAAATGACTAACTGGATGGATGATGTAATTGTCCTAAAAGAAACTTATGTTGCACATGCGTTAAATGATGCCTATGACATGAGTTATGAAGTGCAATATAGAGAATTAATGATTGACGAAGATGGTAAATATGTCGTTAGAATTTGGAGAGATTCAGAAGGTTGGAGTTTATGGAATGAGATATACCCTACTAAAGTTGGTCAGTCATTAAATCAAATTCCATTTGTTGCATTAAGTGGTAATGAATTAAACCTCAATCCAACTCAACCACCTTTGATGTCATTAGTTGATACTAATCTTTCAATGTATAGAACAAGTGCTGACTTAGAGCATGGCAGACATTTTACTGCTTTGCCAACTCCAGTTGTTACAGGAATAGATGATACCAATGAGCTTAAAATTGGTTCTGGCACAGCTTGGATATTGCCAGATTCGTCTAGTAAATTTGGTTACTTAGAATTTACTGGTCAAGGATTACAAGCATTAGAAAAAGCTGTCGAAGAAAAGCGTAGCATTATGGCAAGTCTTGGTGCTAGTTTATTACAAACAGAAAAGACAGGAGTTGAATCAGCAGAAGCAGTAAGGCTAAGACAAAACTCTGAATCATCTGTATTAGTTGGTGCTGTCTTATCAGTCCAAGAAGGTATTGCAAAAGCATTATCTATAATGGCAGAGTGGGAAGGCGTAAGTGGCGATATTGAAGTAGAGTTAAATACTGATTTTTCTGATACTAAGATTAGTTCAGAAGATTTAACAGCTTTGATGTCAGCTTGGCAATCTGGTGGTATTAGTCACGAGACATTCTTACACAATATGAAAAAAGGAGAAATCCTGCCAAATGAAATTTCAATAGAGGACGAGCGGGACAGAATAGATTTACAAAATCCAATGAATTTAGATTAAGTTTAATATGATAGGATATATAATAAATTTAGCACCGCTGGAATGTTACTTACTTTTGATAAGTTTATCGTGATTGATAAAGAAGAAGAAAGATACCCACCATTTCCACCAATGTCGCCGTTTGAATGAATGTTAACGACAAAATATTAGATAAACTTATTGAAGACTCTATTGATATTCAAAGGTATGAAGTCACTGTTCAAAGAAAAGTAATAAAAGATTTAAAAGCTTTAGAAAATAAAGTTATAGAAGAATTAAAAGATTCTGGAGTGATCACTACAGTTCGGCAACAAACTAAAGAGAAAAGATTAAAACAGCTATTAAAAAATACTAAAAGCACAATTGGTATTGCTTATAAAGAAATATCAGAATCTCAAGTTTTAATTTTAAAAGAAGTAGCCCAACTTTCTGAATTGCAAACAACCACAGCATTAAATGTTTCTTTAAAAGTAGATTTGATCACTCCAGCTATTAGTCAAACCCAATTAAATGTAATCGCTTCGTCATCTTTAATTGAAGGAGCACCAACTAAACAATGGTGGGCAAGAAAAAGCTCACAGTTTCAGGCTAAGTTTGAAGATACTGTCAGGGCAGGAATGATTAGAGGTGAAACAACTGATACTATTGTTAAAACATTAGTAGGAACAAAAGCAAATCAATTCAAAGACGGTGCTTTTAACGCTCAAAAAAGAGGAGCTGAAGCAATTGTAAGAAGCTCAATACAAACAGTAGCAAATACTGCAAGATTAGAAACTTATCAGAATAACAGGGACATTTTAGAAGGGATACAATGGTCATCATTTTTTGACAATCGGACATCTCCAACATGTCAGGTTTTAGATGGAATGCAGTGGGACATGGATGGCAATCCTTTAAAGGGCGGTTATAATGATGGTAGAGCCTTTCCTGGTGCGACTGCACATTGGAATTGTAGAAGTAGCCAGATATCAATAATTAAAAGTTGGGATGATTTAGGCTCTAAAGTTAAAGTTGAAGTGCCAGTTGGAACAAGGGCAAGTATGGACGGACAAGTAGCTGGTAATCAAAATTACGAACAATGGCTAGGAACTAAATCCGTTGGGTTCCAAAAAGAAGTAATGGGAGTTCAAAAACAAAAGCTTTGGTCTGAAGGCAAAGTCAGCTTTACAGATTTAGTAAGTCAATCAGGAAACCCGCTAACACTTAAACAGCTTAGAAAAAAAATAAATTCATAATAAGTTGCACAGTACGAAAAAAAGGCGTATAGTTCTCCCATAAGGTTAATTAATCTTATACAACTAAACTAAATAAGGAAAAAAAATGAAAAAACTAACTAACAAACAACAAAAAATGTATGACGCTGTTATAGCTTCTTTAAAAACACCAATGCAAGTATTAGAAGATTACAAAAATGCAGAAAATTGGGAAATGGTAATGCACATGCAAGATTCAATTAAAACTAAATTATGTGGAATTACTTCTTACTTTATTTGGAGCGACCTTAATAATTATAAAGCTGTTGAACATTTAATTGATGAATTATCACAAGCTCCAGAGCTTAAATATTAAATTAACGGGGCGAAAGCCCCAAAACCAAAAAGGAATCAAAATGAAAATAACAAAAAACACATCACAATACGAAACTAAAAAGCTTAAAAGCCTTTTTTGCTTTATCCACAGCCAATTAGCAAAACATGAAGGAAGGATGACTTGGTGGGATGATTTGAATATTAATATTCAACATAAAAGTTATGAATATAGCGGGAGAGCTTTTTTATCACCGCCTCGTTATAAAGAATGGGGAATGTTTTTATCAATATCAACACATATTAATTTGGAAGATATTGCACAACTTTTCGCTCACGAGCTAATGCATAATTATGGTTATAATCATAGCCAATTTAACCGCGACCCACTTTCACCTAAAGAAATTGAAGTGATCAAAAATAAATTCAATAAAAAAGATTTATTAAAACCTTCAGCTAATTTAGCCATAAAGATTAAACAACAACATGTAAAGATAGATTATGAAGAAATGGTTTATGATTTATCCGCACAATATTCTTGGCTTCATATTGAAGAAATGGCACATTATGGATACGGATTAGAAGTTGAAGTTATTGATGAACGATTAGACTTTGAATTTTTTTATCACCATTGGCTAACTGAAACAGATAATAATACAACATATAGAAAAGCATATTTATTTGCTAGAAAATTAATTAAAGGGGAGCTTCAAAAAGAATGGACAAAAGACTTTACTATTGGCATGAACCCAGATTGGGAAGAATAACTTTTAATTATTAATATAACTCCCCTCTTAATTGAGGGGTTTTTTTTGAACATTTTAAAAACCTGTGCTAAAATGCGTAATTGACAGAGTCATTTAATTTAATATTACGGAGTAATATATGAGCAAAGAAGTAGATGTAGATGGAGAGCCAGTAGTATATTCACATGAAGAATTCACAAATCAAAAAACAAAGTTAGACGAATTTCGCTCTAATAATGTTAAACTTATGAAAGACATACAAACCTTATCAGATAAATTTGAAGGGGTTGATATTGATAATTATAAGGATTTAATAAGCAAACAAGAAAAGCTTAATAATAAAAAACTAATTGATGCAGGTAAGATTGACGAACTTCTTGACGAAAAAACTAAATCAATGAGAGAAGTTCATAACAAGGAATTAAGTAAAACTAACGAAGTGAACCAATCATTACAAGACCAGTTAGCAAAATTAGTAATTGATAATGCTGTTAGAGATTCAGCTACTAAAGCAGGAGTTGTTGACACTGGTATGGATGATATTTTACTTCGCTCAAAAGCTATTTTTTCCCTAAAAGATGGAAAAGCAGTTCCAACAGATGCAGGTGGAAACACAATATTTGGACATGGAACAAGTGAGCCAATGTCAGTAAGTGAATGGGTGAACGCTCAAATGGAAGTGGCACCTCATTTATTTAAACAATCAAGCGGTAGTGGTTCGGCACATAACTCAAGACCGTCTGGTGCAGGAAACCAAAAATTAACCTCTATGCAAAAATTAGAACAAGGTTTTGCAAAATAGGTTTATAATATACGCATTAGTTGTCGGTGATAGCTAGACCCTACTTTATTGCCTGTGGCATACAGTAGTAGATGTTTTTTAATCTGCCTGTATTTCATGGGCATTATTTTTTTATATAGGAGTCATTTATGGCATCAGTAACACTGGCAGAATCTGCCAAACTATCGCAAGATATGTTAATCGCAGGAGTGATCGAAAATATCATTACTGTAAATCCTTTTTATGAAGTTTTACCATTTGCAGGTATTGAAGGTAATTCTTTAGCTTACAACAGAGAGAACACTCTTGGAGCGGCTCAATGGACTACTGTAGGCACAGCAATTGCAGGTGGTAAAGCACCAGCAACATTCACTCAAGTGACAACTTCATTGACTACTCTTGTAGGTGATGCAGAAGTCAACGGTTTAATTCAAGCTACACGCTCGAACATCAACAATCAGAAAGCAGTTCAAGTTGCGTCAAAGGCTAAAGAGCTTGGTCGTCAATTTGCTTCTAAAATGATTGTAGGTGCAGGTGCAAACAATGAAATCACAGGTATTGCTACTTTATGCCCTGCTGGTCAAAAAGTTGCGTCAGCCGCTAATGGTTCTAACCTTTCATTTGCAAAAATGGACGAGGCAATGGACAAGGTTGTAGATAAAGATGGTGAAGTTGATTACATTATGATGCACTCAAGAACTCTTCGTTCTTACATGGCATTATTAAGAGCACTAGGTGGTGCTTCTATTGGTGAAGTTGTTACTTTGCCAAGTGGTCGTACCTTACCTGCATACAGAGGTGTTCCAATCTATCGCAATGACTATATACCTATCAATGTGGCTCAAGGAAATCAAGCCGCTAGTACAAGTGTATATTTTGGTACTATTGATGATGGTTCTATGATGCATGGTATTTCTGGTTTAACTGCAAGTGGTTCAGCAGGTATTCAAATCGAAGAAGCAGGTATCTCTGAAACAAAAGACGAAACTATAACTCGTGTTAAGTGGTACAACGGTCTTGCTCTATTCTCAAACTTGGGAATTTCTGCAATGACAGGTATTCTCGACTAAGAGAGTTTAATCTTACCCCTGCTTTCGAGTAGGGGTTTTTAAAGGAGATATATGTCAATTGATGCAACTCCGAATGGGGCAAACTCTGACAGTTTTATGACTGTCGCTGAAGCAGATAGTTATTGGGCAACTAATTTATACGCTACAACTTGGGATACAGGTACTACTGCCAACAAAGAAAAAGCCTTAAAAATGGCAACAAGAATTTTAGACGAAAAAGTAGCTTGGTCTGGAACTAGAGCTACATCTGCACAAGCATTAGGTTGGGGAAGAACAGATGTATATTGGGATGGGATTACAGTAGAATCTACAACTGTTCCGATTCAGATTAAAAATGCAACAGCCCAATTTGCAGGTGATTTATTAGTAAGTAATTTAACAGCAAACTCTGAAGGTAAAGGTCTTAATTCATTAAAGGTCGGAGATATTACATTGGACTTTGATAAAACTGACACTGCTGGAGTTATGCCTGAAATTGTGCAGGAAATGTTAAGAGGTTGGGGAACAATTTACGCGAGAGCTAAATTTGGAACTGTTACAGTAGTGAGGACTTAATGGGTTTTCGAACAACCATTCAAGGGTTAGTACAATCTGCTTTTACTACTATTGGTGATATAGCTGAAGTGATCACTTATACTTCTGTCATTGATGGTGATTACGATTCATATTCTGGTCAAATTATTCCTAATAATACTGATTACTCTTTAAAAGTAGTTGTGAAATTTGGCTCTTTAGAAAAAGACAAAGCTATGGGTAACGATATTGATGTGGCTTTCACAGGCGACATTGAAATTATGTTTGCTAGTAAAGACTTAGCAGTCGTTCCTACTACATCCGATACAGTAACTAGAAATGAAGAAATTTACGCTATTAATAGGATTTCTTCAGATGCAGTCAATGCTACATACACTATGAATTTAGTGAGACTTGGATGAGTACAAATGAAGCTAACATTAAAAATTTCAATGATGATTTAGAAAAGTTTATAGTGGCAACAGGTGTTACTGTTGATAAAGGTGTTAGAACTATAGCAATGAGATTATATAATGGAATCACACAAATGACTCCTGTTGATACTGGTCGTGCCAAAGGTAACTGGAACATGGGAATAGGTCAACCAGACTTATCTATAAATGAAGGTGCAAGGCAAAAACAAAACTTTAATCTTAAAATTGGAGATGGATTAAAGACAATTTATATCACTAATAATTTACCTTATATTAATACTTTAGAATATGGAAACGCAAATCGTCAACCTGTAGGAATGGTTAAAATAACTATGAATAATATTAAAGTGGAGATTGCCAATGTCATTTGAAGCTGAAAGAATATTAATCCAAGATAGAGTAGAACTTTTCTGGATGGAAACGCCAATTAGTTGGGAGAATATAGGCTTTAACACACCTAATAATAAACCGTGGGTTAGACTAAATATATTAAATGGTGCTACAGAGTACAGAGCCATAAATTATAAGAAGCGATATAATGGTATAATTAATATACAAATTTTTGTGCCTGTTAAATCGGGTTCGGCTTTAGCTAGACAATATGCTGATAAATTTTGTAGTATATTTGATTCAGTTATATTTGAAACGGTTGTTTGTGATACATCATCCGTTACAATAGTGGGCTCTGATACTAAGTGGTATCAGATAAATGTAGATACACCTTATTGGAGAGATTCGTTATGAGTTCAAAAATTATTAAGTTATATCCACCGCAAGGTGGGGAAGCTGTTATTCCACATCCGTCAAAGGTTGATGAAATGAAAGCAAATGGGTGGGTTGTAAAGCAACCTGTAGTTAAAACAATGTCAAAGGAGAAATCAGATGGCAAATCATAAAGGCTCGGAAGGGAGCGTAAAAATAGGTACTTCAACAATTTCTGAAATTAAAGACTGGAGTCTTTCTGAAACTGCTGATACTATCGAAGATACAGTAATGGGTGATACAGCAAGAACTAGACAATCTTCTTTGACTTCTGCAAGTGGTTCATTAAGTGCGTTTTGGGATGAAACAGACACAGCAGGACAAGGTGCAATGACTGTTGGTGCGGCTGTCAGCTTAAATCTGTACCCAGAGGGTAGTGCGTCTGGCGACAAGTATGCGGCGTTAGCGGCTATTATTACGGAAGCTGGTACAAGTGCGGCTATGGATGGAATGGTAGAGGCTACATTTTCATTTGAATCGAACGGTGCTGTTACTTGGTCAACTGTTTAATTATAACAAATTTACTTTAAAATTAAAAAAATACGGAGTATAAAATGGGTATAAAAGAAAATGCATTAAAACATTATTCAGATAAATTAGCTGGTGAACTTCTTTCCGTTTATGTTGAAGAATGGGGTGGAAAAATCTACTACAGAGATACTATAAATGGAAAGAGGCAATCTTCAATAATGAGTTTGTATGCAAAAGATAAACATATTGAAGCCATGACAATGAGTTTAATTGTTAGGGCTATGGACAAAGATGGAAACTCTATTTGGCATCCAAGAGAACTAACTGAAGTCATGCGTCAGTATGATAATAATGTTGTTAGTTCCGTGGTTGCAGAAATTACAAAAGATGAGCCGACAGTAGAAGAAGCAAAAAAGCCTTAAAGTCGGACAACGACTTAAAATTTTATGTCCAACTTGCTGAACATTTACACAAGTCTGTAAATGAGATAATGGAGTTGAATACGGGTGAACTTACTTTATGGGTGGCGTATTTTGAACTAAAGGAAAATGAATAATGGCTAATACAGCAACACTTGGAGTAAAGGTAGACCCAAAAGACGCCATATCTGGCTCTAATAAAGCATCCGCCGCTATTAAAAAAATAGGGGAGTCTAGTAAAAAGTCAATGGACAAACTCAAAGCTATGGGATCACGCATGGCTAAGATTAGTGGTGTAGCTCTCGGAGGGTTAGCTGTATCATCTATTAAAACATCAATGGAATTCGAAGCTTCAATGAAATCAGTTGCGGCTATTAGTGGAAGTACAGGGGCAACATTTGATGCCTTAGAAGCTCAAGCAAAAGAATTAGGAAGAACAACCGCATTTAGTGCCTCACAAGCCGCCGACGGTATGAAATTTTTATCTATGGCAGGTTTTGACGCAGAACAAACAATGTCAGCAATGCCAGGTGTTCTTGCATTAGCGGCGGCGTCACAAACAGACTTAGCAACAAGTGCTGATATTGCCTCAAACATTCTTTCAGGATTAAAATTAGAAGCATCTGAAACTGGTAGATTAGTTGATGTAATGGCTAAAGCAACAGCCAGTGCAAACATGGATGTGATTGAAATGGGTGAAGCCTTTAAAATGGCGGCACCAATGGCAGATGTTGCAGGTTTATCAGTAGAAGGAATGGCGGCTCTTATTGGTAAAATGGCAGACGCAGGTGTTAAAGGCACAATGGCTGGTACAGCTTTAACCGCAAGTATATCCAGATTATTAGACCCGACTAAAAAAATGCAAACAGCCTTTGACGATTTAGGTGTAAGTATTAACGAGCCTGACGGTTCAATGAAAAACTTTATTGACATTCTAGCTGACTTGGAATCTAAAGGTGCTGGTGCGGCTGATTTTATAAAAATATTTGGTAAACAAGCAGGACCAAAGTTATTAGCATCAATGGCAGAAGGTTCGGAAGGAATTAAAGAATTAAGAACAACCCTTGAAGGAGCTGGTGGCTCTGCTCAAGAAATGGCTGAAAAACAACTTGAAGGTTTAAGTGGAAGTCTTAAAATATTAAAGTCAGCATTTGAAGGTATGCAAATAGCAATCGGTGATAGTGGATTGTTAGAATTTGTTACTAAAATGGCTGTAGCTTTAACTGAATTTATACCAAAAATAACAGAGTTCGCTAATGAGCATCCATTAATAACTAAAGTTGGAGTGGCTATAACTGCACTTGCAATAGCTGTTGGTATCTTAGGTGGTCCGATCACTTTAGTTGTTGGTGCTATAGCACTTATGACAGCCGCTTGGATTAAATGGGGTGATGATATAAAAGAAGTATTTGAAAAAGTAGTTGATAAAATTAAAGCGATTATGCACAAAATGAAAATGGCTTTTCTATCACCTATTAAAAGTATGCTTGAATCTATTAAAGCAGTAATGGATAGTAAAATTGGTGGTGCATTAGTTCCACAGTCTTTAAAAGATGGTGTTGATGGAGTATTAGACGAATTTAGAAGGATGGAAGATGAAGCTGTAGGAAATTCAATTATTCCTGATATGGTTAAAAGAATTGGTGAAGTAATGAATACATTAAAACCAGTTATGGTTACACCAGCAGAAGAAGCCGCACTAGCAGTTACTAACACTTTTAAATCTATGGAAGATTCAATTGCAAATTCTATCAAGGGAGTTATAAAAGGAACTATGTCTTTGAAAGATGCTTTGAGGTCTGTATTTGCAACTTTTGCAAACCGAATTATAGACGACAATGCTAGTAAATTTGCTAAAGGTATTATGGACTATTTTGGAGGCGGCGGAGGCGGCGGCGGAGTTAAACCACCTATTGCCAACCCACATTTTGCAAAAGGCGGACGACCACAAATTGGTAGACCGTCAATTGTAGGTGAACAAGGAACAGAAGTATTTGTTCCAGATTCAGCAGGAACAATAATACCAAATAAGCAGTTAGGCGGTCAGACAATAAATGTAACTTATTCACCGCAGATAAACGCTTTAGACCCACGCACAGCACAGTCAGTTATAGCAGAAAATGCTCCTACAATAGTAGCGGCGGTTAGACAAGCATTTAATCAAAACGGACAGGCGGTAGCAATATGAGTTTTCCAACAAGCCCAGTACCAAATTACATATCAATCACAAGTTTAAATCCTACTTATACAAGTGTCACTCATTCATTAAAAAGGCAGGTAAGAACAAGGGGCGGTCAGCGTTGGTCTATGGATGTAACCTTTCCCCCCTTGACTAGAACAGATTTTGCACCTGTATGGGCTTTTGCTCAAAAACAAAAAGGACAGTTTGGGACATTCACATTTACCCCACCTATATATTCAAATACAAGCGGAACAGCGTCTGGAACTTTACTAGTAAATAATAGCTCTGGATATATTGCAGGAACAACTACTATCACAGTTGATGGACTTACAGGAACTCTTAAAGCAGGAGATTTTATAAAGTTTGCAGGACATGATAAAGTTTACTCAATTGTCGCAGATGCAACAACCTCACTAACTATAGAGCCAGTATTGCAGTTGCCAGTAGTTAATAATGAAGTTGTAATTTTTAATGCAGTGCCATTCACAGTTTCTTTTTCTTCTGATTCACAAAATATGACTGTCGGAGTAAATGGCTTTGTTAATTATGAAATGAAATTAATTGAGGTTGTCTAATGAACAGAGGTTCAACTACAGCATTTCAAAACGAGGTTGTAAAACAAGCTAATAGACCAGTTCATCTTGCAGAAATTATTTTTGATGACGAAAATGTATATATGAATGATGGTTATAAGACTATTGTTTATGATTCAAAGTCTTATGTTGCAGTTGGTAACTTTATGGGTTTTTCAGCTATCCAAGAATCTGTTGAAGTTGTTGTCAGCAAAATAACAATGTCGTTATCAGGTGTCGACCAGTCTATGATTTCACGGTTTTTAAATAAAGAATATATAGACAGACCAGTCAAAATTTATACAGCTTTTTTAAATAGCTCTCAAGCTCTAGTTGCAAATCCTGTTTTAATATTTGAAGGAAGAATGGACACCCCTGTAATTTCTGACGACCCAATTGGCGGTAAATCTATGATGTCAGTTACAGCTACTAATTCATGGGTAGATTTTACAAGAAAAACAGGAAGGCATACTAACCACGAAGAACAGCAAGTATTTTTTGCAGGTGATAAAGGTTTTGAATTTGCTTCTGAAATAGTGAAAGACATAACTTGGGGTAAATCAAGTTGAATCCAGATGCAGAAATAAAATTACATAATTATGTAGAAAGTCAAATAGGTTTGCCTTTTGAGTTTGGTGTTAATGATTGCCCTCTGTTTACACTAGGTGCTATCGATATAATGCACAACACAAATTATAAAAAAGATTTTATTGGAAAGTGGAGTGATCAAAAATCTGCTTGGAAATACGCAAAAATTAATGGTGATATTTACGAGCATTTACTGAAATGGGGGTTTGGAAGAGTAAATATTCAATATATCCATACTGGTGATATTATTATCATGGCACAAGATTTGGCACATGCTAAGAAATGGCGTTCTGTCGCTGTATGTTTAGGTTCAAAAATTGCTATTGTTTCTAATGAGAATGGTGTAGAGTTGGTAGATATAAGACAAGTACCTAATGTTACAGGAGTAGTTAGATATGGCAGTTAGTGCAATTGGTATTGCGGCTTCTGTTGCTGGTAGTTACGCGGCTACATTTGCAACTTCTGCTGTAGCTGGATTTATAACACAAGGGCTTGTATCAACAATTGTAGCTGGAGCATTAAGTGGTCTGATTCCTGATGACGCACAAAATGGGGACAGAGTTGCAGAACAAGCAAGTGCATTATTAAATAAAGCAGGAAACAATAATCCGTTACCTGTTGTTTATGGTTATAGAAAAATTGGTGGCACAAGAGTATTTATGGAAGTCAGTGGCAGTGATAACGAGTTCCTTCATGTTGTAATTGCTATGTCAGAGGGCGAAATTAACTCATTTGAGAATGTTTATATAAATGACATTATATCTACTGACTCAAGATTTAATGGCGTCTTAAACGTCTATACGCATACAGGTGCAGATAATCAAACAGCAGATAGTAACCTTGTTGCTAGTCTACCAAATTGGACTTCTGCCCATAGGTTGAGAGGAACATCGTATGTTTATGTAAAACTTAAATTTGATGTTGACGCTTTTCCTCAAGGTTTACCAACAATTACTGCTGATTTAAAAGGTACTAAAGTATATGACCCAAGACCTTCTGGTGGTTTAACAGCGTGGAGTGATAACCCTGCATTATGTGTCAGAAATTATTTAACTAATTCAAGATATGGTAGAGGAATAGCAACATCTTTAATTGATGATGATTCATTTAAAGTTGCGGCTAATTATTGTGATGAAAATGTCAATATTGGTGGGGCAACAGTAAAAAGATATACTTGCAACGGAATAGTAAATACTTCTCAAGGTTCAATTGGATTATTAAAAGAATTGCTTACTTCATGTAAAGGATTTTTAGTATTTACTGGCGGGAAATATAAATTAGTAATTGATAAAGTTGAATCTGCTGGATTTACATTTAATGAAGATAATATAACAGGTGCATGGACAGTTTCATTAGGAAGTAAAAATACACAATTTAATCGCATAAGAGCTAATTTTATAAACAAGAACAAGCAATGGCAACCAGATATTGCTGTAGTAGAATCTTCAGCATTAAGAACTTTAGATAATGGTGAGCTTTTAGAAAAAACTACAACTCTTCCATATACAACAGATATTGATAGAGCCAAAATGATTACCACTATTAATATTAATCAATCTAGACAAAAAATTAGTTGTGAATTTAATGCAACTATTGAAGCTTTAAAAGCAGAAGTTGGAGATGTGGTTTTTATTAAACATTCAACAGTTGGGTGGCAATATTTAAACGCAAGTGCAGGTAAAAAATTTAGAATTATAAAAATGGCATTGCAAAACAATGATGAAGTTAAAGTTACCGCTGTTGAGTATGCAGATGGTTCTTATGATTTCGGAACTATTCAAGTTGCAGACACTGCTCCAAATACAAATCTTCCAGATGTTACAACAACCAAAATACCTGTAAATCTTCTAGCAAGTGAGCAATTATTTGTAACTAATACAGGTCAAGGAGTTCAAGTAAGGGCTAATCTTAGTTGGACTGCACCGACTGATGCTTTTGCACAGTTTTATGAAGTAGAGTACGCCGAAGGCTCTGGAGCGTTCCAATTTGTTACTTCAACTAGAGCAACATCTGCCGAAGTCAATAATTTAAAAGCTGGTACTTTTTCTTTTAGAGTAAGAACTGTAAATACTATTGGAGTTCGGTCAGCTTATATAACTTTAACTCAAAGTCTTGCAGGATTAACAACACCTCCAGTAACTATACAAAATTTTTCTGTAAATGCTATTGATGGTTCAGCTTATTTACAATGGGATAGGTCGCCTGATATTGATGTAATTCATGGTGGATTTTTAAGAATAAGACATACCCCAATAACAAGTGGAGCAGTATGGGCAGGTGGTTCAGCTTTAGGTCAAGCAATGGCAGGAACTTCTACTAATGCTACTTTGCCATTATTGGCAGGTACATACATGATTAAAGCTGTTGATTCAGCAGGTAACTTTGCAAATACAGCTTCATTAGCTATTACAACTGTTCCTAATATTATTGATTTTAATGTAGTTGCGACAGACACACAGTCACCTTCTTTTTCTGGTGCAAAAGTAAATACAATTAAAGATGGTAATACATTGGTGTTAACTAACACAAATAATGTAGTAGCTACAAGTGGCTCTTACACATTCAGTAATTATATAGATTTAGGTCAAGTGTTTACATCAAGAGTTACAGCTAATTTTGTAGCTTCTGGTTTTGTACAAACAGATTTAATAGATGGTAGAACAGCTTTAATTGATACATGGGCAAATTTTGATGGAGAGCCTTCAGATAAAGTTATTGCTACATTGGAGATTAGAACTACAAACACTGACCCAACAGGAAGCCCTACATGGACACCTTTTCAACCATTAGTAATTGGTGATTTTCAAGCTAGAGCATTTCAATTTAGAGTAGTGATAACATCAAGTGATTCATCAAGAAATATAGCTATAACTTCTTTAGGCGTAACTATAGATATGCCTGATAGAAA
>TARA_R110002153_G_scaffold6070_1_pt1 | contig 19248 bp, 23 predicted proteins | sample TARA_R110002153 | Tara Oceans TARA_R110002153 (sample SAMEA4398193) | marine metagenome | biome: Polar Biome; feature: [SRF] surface water layer (ENVO:00010504); material: water (ENVO:00002006), including particulate matter (ENVO:01000060) such as... | depth 5 m
ACTTATCCTAACATGTTATAATAATAACATTATTAAATAAAAAAGGATAAGTATGTCTAAAAAAATTAAAGTTCTTACCATTTCTGACCATCCGCTTTCACCATCTGGAGTTGGATCTCAAACCAAGTATGTAATCGAAGCACTCTTAAAGAGTGGAAAATTTGAGGTTATATCATTTGGCGGTGCTATGAAACATCAAAATTATCAACCGCTAAAGGTTGAGCCTTATGGTGAGGAATGGCGCATTGTCCCCGTCGATGGCTACGGTAATCCAGAGATGATCCGTTCTGTTTTAAGAACCGAAAAACCAGATATTCTTTGGTTCATGACTGATCCTCGTTTTTATGGGTGGCTTTGGGAGATGGAAAATGAAATTAGGGGCCTTGTCCCAATGGTATATTATCATGTTTGGGATAACTTTCCTGCTCCTCACTTTAATCGCAATTCATATCTTTCAAATGACCGCATCTGCGCTATTTCAAAAGTAACACATGAAATAGTCAAGGAAGTTGCGCCGGAAGTAAAATGTGATTATGTTCCCCATGCAGTTGATTCAAATATATTTACTCAACTCACAGAAGAACAGATATTAGAAATTAGAAATACTAATTTAGCTGAGACAGATAAAGACAAAGTGATTTTCTTTTGGAATAATAGAAATGCAAGACGGAAACAGTCTGGTTCTTTGCTTTTTTGGTTTAAAAAGTTCCTTGATAAAGTAGGACATGATAAAGCTCAACTTATTATGCATACAGACCCTAAAGATCCGCATGGTCAAGATCTAGAGCATATTGTGGAACATTTAAATCTAAATGAACATAGACAAGTTCTACTTTCAGTCCAAAAAATAAATCAAAATGACCTTGCTGTGTTGTATAATATGGTTGACTGCACGATCAACATATCAGACGCAGAGGGATTTGGTCTTGCGACCTTAGAATCATTGTCGTGCGGTACTCCCATCATAGCGAATATGACAGGGGGTCTTCAAGAACAGGTTAGATCGGGCAGTGATCTATTCGGGATACCTTTGTTCCCAGAGTCAAAGGCAGTGATCGGGTCGCAAGATGTCCCCTATATTTATGAGGACAGATTAAGTGAAGGGCAAGTTGTCTCCGCTCTCGAAAAGATATTTGTCATGTCAAGAGAAGAAAGAAGAGAGCTTGGCATTAAAGGGCGAGAGCATGTTATGGAAAATTATAACTTCGAGACATTTAATAAACAATGGATTAATATTATGACCGAGATATATGAAGAAGAAGGGTCATGGGAAAATCGAAAAAAATATAATGGTATTCGCTTCTTGGAGGTTGCGTGAGAAAATCAATATTTGTAAGAGGACCAGTTCTCTCTCAATCGGGCTATGGCGAACAAAGCCGTTTTGCTCTTCGTGCTCTTCGAAGCCGTGAAGACATGTTTGATATTTACATTCAGCCAATTAACTGGGGAAAGACTGGTTGGGTCTGGGAAAATGATGAGTTCCGCCAATGGATGGATGAAAGGATTAATGTAACCTCTAAGATGATACAAAATAAAACATTCCAACCTGAAATATCATTGCAGATTACAATTCCAAATGAATTCCAAAAAATGTGTGCAGTAAATATTGGCTATACGGCAGGTATTGAAACAACATTAGTTGCTCCGCAATGGCTTCAAAAAGGTAATGAAATGGACAAAGTTTTGGTTGTTTCTAATCACGCCATGGAAACATATACCAATACTGTTGTACAAGCAAAAAACAATGAAACTGGGGAAGTTTTTCCCTACAAATTAGAAACTCCGGTACATGTCGTGTGGGAAAATACTCCAAATGCTGAAGCAGAGCCAATTGAGGGTCTTGAATTACCTTTTGATTTTAACTTTCTAATGGTATCACAGATTTCACCTCGTAAAAATTTTATAAATGCAATTAGGTGGTGGATTGAAGAATTTATTGATCAAGAAGTTGGTTTAGTTATCAAATCAAATTTAACAAACAACTCTTTAATAGATTTTGCTAATTTAACCAAGACAATTAAAAGAATCATGGCGGAATACCCTGAGCGAAAATGCAAGATACATATTCTGCATGGAGATCTATCGTCAGGACAAATGACAGGTCTTTATACTAATGAGAAAATTAAAGCAGCAATTAATATAGCTCATGGTGAAGGATTTGGATTACCTTTATTTGAAGCTGCAAGACAAGGATTGCCAATAATAACAATTCCTTGGTCAGGACAAAAAGACTTTCTTATACATGATGGCCAAAAGCTTTTTCAATCAGTCAAATATACACTCAATAATATACAACCAGAAGCTGTTTGGGAGGGTGTCCTTGTAAAAGAATCGCAGTGGGCTTATGCGGACCAAGGGTCATATAAAATGACTTTACGAAAAACATATAAAACTTGGCATAAAGCAAAAGAAACAGCCGAGAAACTTAAAGTATTAGTTAATGAAAAATTCTCGAATGAACAATTATATGCAAATTTTGTTAAATGTTTTGACAATTATGTCCAAACTGATCTCGAATGGTTTGACGGAATAGAGGACATTATTAAAGAATATGAATAAGAGAATTATTTTTATTTCTGATTTCTTTTCTGATCATGTCTTAGGCGGCGCGGAAATAAATGATGATGAGCTAATTTCAATGTTAGGCTCTACAAATTTTAATACGATAAAAAAACAATCACACTTAATAACTCTTGATTTTGTTAAAAAAAATAAAAATTCTTTTTTTATAATTTCTAACTTTACGAACTTATCATATCAATGTAAAAAATATTTAAGAAATTTAAATTATGTAATATATGAACACGACCACAAATATTTGAGAACTCGTAATCCTTTAAATTACAAAGATTTTAAAGCAACCGATAAAGATATATTGAATTATCATTTTTATAAAAATGCAAAAGCAATTTTATGCCAATCTTCTTTTCATAAAGGAATAATTGAAAAAAATCTTGGATTTAATAACATTATTAGTTTAGGTGGGAACTTATGGTCACTTAGCAGTCTGGAAAAGATGAGAGAAATATCTTTAAAAGACAAAAAAAAATGCCACTCTATATTATTAAGTCCAAATGAGCATAAAAATACGAAGGAAACCATTCGCTATTGCAATGCTAAAGGATTACTTTTTGAATTAATATCTGATAATAATTATTTTAATTTTCTAGAAAAAATAGGCTCAAACGAAAAGCTCGTTTTTTTCCCAAAAACTCCGGAGACCTTATCTAGAATTGTTGTCGAAGCCAGAATGATGGGATGCTCAGTTATGCTTAATAATAATATTGGCGCCTCTAAGGAAGACTGGTTCCACCTTAAAGGAAATGATCTTATAGATTATATGATTCAAAAAAGATCAGATATTTTTGAAACAGTTTTAAAACTCACAGGCCAAGAATATAAAATAATCGAAAGACCAGCAGTTTCTATTTTAACAACTTTTCATAAGGGTGAAGAATTTTTAAACAATTTTATGGACAATATTACAAACCAAAGTTTTTTTAATTCTTGTGAATTACTAGTTGCTGATGCAGCATCTCCTGATGGAGAGCGAGAAATTATTAACAGTTATATCAAATCTAATGATAATATCAAGTATATTCGGATTGAAGAAAAATTATTACCTTCACCATGTTTTAATATGTTAATGAAAGAAGCTTCGGGGGATTATTTGACATTTGCATTTATTGATGATGTTAAAAGCCTTGATTGCATTAAAGATTTATATGAGGAAATAATATTAAATAAAGACGCCTCGTTGGTTTATGGCGATGTTTTAGAAACATCAGTACCAAATCAAAAGTTTGAAGAGGCAGATTTAGACGGAAGGTTGATGGAACATTCAACTTTTCAATTTAGTAAAGAAAATATGATAAAATGTCTACCAGGCCCAATGCCTCTTTGGGACACTCAAATCCATGAAGAATGTGGATTTTTAGATTTAGAAAATTGTAATTTTGCTGATGATTGGGAAATGTGGCTAAGAGCCGTCGATCATGGCTTTAAATTTAAAAAAATAAACAAAATAGTTGGACTTTATCTCTTAGGAGGTCGGTCACAACAAGAAAACAAAGACCAGAGAACCGAAGAGGCAAACATATTTTTTAAATATTCTCATATTTTCGGATCAAATTACAATAAGTTTGCCCCCTATTTTAACCAATTCTTAAGGAGAAATAATGGATAGAAAATATTTACCAACTTTATCGGAACTAATAGATAGATTGTCAATTGCGCAATTAAAAGAAGTGTTCATCCCAGACCACAAAAAAGAATATGCTCAAGAAATCTCTGACATTTTACATGACTTGGATTTGATCCTTAGTGACAAAAATGTTGTTCTAAGCGGTAATGATGTACGCGCTATTGTAGTTCTCTCACAGATGAACCTACATATATGGCATAATGAATCAAATTATCGCAAAGGCATTAAAGATGGAAATGATTTGGAGCTTACCCATGGACTAAATGGGATAAGAAACACGGCCAAAAATATTATACAAGAAACTGCTGGCGGAAGAAAAGACTACAAAATAGATTGCCTAGCAGCAGACTTTAAAGATTGGGAGATCAGTTGGAATGAAAAGCGAAATGACATTTAAAGAATACTATGAGTATTATCTAACATTACACAAAAATAAATGGACTAGAAGATTGCATATACTGGGGCAGTTAATGACCATCTTATATATTGGAGCAGTTTTAAGTAGTGGCCTTTGGTTTTTAATCTTTTTGGCACCATTTGTTGTTTATCCTTTTGCATGGTCAGGTCATTACTTTTTTGAAAAAAATAAACCTGCTGCTTTTTCTAGACCATTTTGGGCAAAGGCATGTGATTGGGTTATGTTAAAAGATATTATAATTGGAAAAGTGGAGTTTTAATGAGTAAAAGAATTTTAATCACCGGCGGTGCCGGTTATATTGGAAGCGAATTGACTGAACATTTATTAAATGATGGACATAAAGTCACATGTTTAGATAGCCTGATGTATGATTGTACATCTTTGCTTAGATATACGGTTAACCCTAATTTCAATTTTGAAAAAGGCGATGTTAGGAATGTTAACTTGCTTAAAAAGCATGTTGAACAATCTGATGTTATCATCCCTCTGGCTGCGCTAGTGGGTTTTCCTTTGTGTGATAAAGACCAACGAGGTGCGAAAGAAATAAATTATGAAGCAAATCAGTGGATTGCCGATAATAAATCAAAAGATCAAATGGTAATTTATCCTTGCACTAACTCAGGGTATGGAACAAATAATGGTGTCTGTACTGAGGAATCGCCGCTTAATCCAGTTTCACTATATGGTATAACGAAAGTACAAGCTGAAAATGCATATAAAGAAGTAGAAAATCATGTTACTTTTAGATTTGCAACTGTTTTCGGCCCTGGCTCTAGAATGAGAACCGATCTTCTTGTAAATAATTTTGTTTTAAAAGCCTTAAGAGATCGAGTTTTGGTTTTATATGAATGTGAATTTATGAGAAATTATTTACATTTGCAAGATGCATGTCGTTCTTTTAAATTTGTTATTGATAACTGGGATAGTTGTAAGAATGAAACATATAATGTTGGTCACGATGAAATAAATATGAACAAGCTTCAGCTTGCCAAGAAGATACAAGAACATATACCATTGCAAATAATCAAGGCAGAAATCAATACTGATCCTGATGTTAGAGATTATGAAGTAAGCAGTCAGAAAATTTATAATAAAGGTTTTAAGTGTGAAAACGATTTGGATGACGGAATTAAACAATTAATAAAAGCGTATTCTATAATTGAATCTCCATGGTTTGCAAACTACTAAAAAGGATTAAAAGTGTATAAAATGGATATATTATTTGTGCATCCGAATGCATCAAAAAAGATTTATCAAGATTTGAGTAAAAATCTGTCTGCTATAGAACCGCCCATTTGGGCTGCTTTATTAGCTAATTATGTTAGAGCGAATGGATATCATGATATAGCTATTTTAGATTGTGAAGCAGAAAATTTATCACCTTCTGAAAGTGCTCACAAAATAGAAGATTTTAATGCTAAATTAACTGTTTATGTAGTGTATGGCCAACAACCGTCGGCATCCACGCAAAATATGCAAGGGGTTCATGATTGTTTAGAAGCATTAAGAACACTAAATCCCGAAAGAGTAACGCTACTCACAGGGCTCTATCCTTCGGCTGTATCTCGGCAAACGATGCAAGATGAAAAAACAAACTTTGTATGCCAAGGTGAAGGCCCAAAAACAATAATGGGATTAATGCAGATCAAGAATTTTAAAGATCCAACTGAACTAAGAAAGGTTCCCGGATTATGGTTTAGAGACAATGGAAGAATTTGTTGTACTACACCTGCTCCACTAATATCACAAGAAAATTTAGAGAGAGAATTACCAGGAATGGCTTGGGATTTATTGCCAATGGATAAATATAGAACCTCTAATTGGCATGCGATGTCAAATAATAATGAGACCGCACCATTCGCCTCTCTTTACACGAGTTTAGGTTGCCCATTTAAGTGTAGTTTTTGTTGCATTAATGCACCTTTTGGAAATAACAATGTAGAAAACTGGGATTACGGCAGAAACAAATTTAGATTTTGGGACCCAGATTTTATGATTAAAGAATTTGATGTAATTCATAATATGGGAATTAGAAATGTCAAAATCGCAGATGAAATGTTTGTATTAAACAAAAATCATTTCATGAAATTGTGCAATAATATAATTGATCGAGATTACGACTTTAATATTTGGGCTTATGCTAGAATTGACACAGTTAAAAAAGAATACTTAGAAACTTTAAAAAAAGCTGGAGTTGAATGGCTTGCTTTAGGAATTGAATCGGGGAACAAGGTAGTTAGAAAAGATGTTGTAAAAGGAAGATTTACTGAAATAAATATAAAAGATCTTGTTCGAGAGGTACAGGACGCGGGTATTAATGTAATTGGAAATTATATCTTTGGATTACCTGAAGATACAGTTGATACCATGCAGGAAACTTTGGATTTGGCTCAGGAGCTAAATTGTGAATTTGCTAACTTTTATTGTTCTATGGCTTATCCAGGCTCAAAGCTTTACCTTGATGCGATTAGAGATAAACAAGTATTACCAGATGATTATGTGGGATATTCCCAACACTCATACAATATGAGACCATTGGATACCAAACACATCCCAGCGTCAGAAGTTGTTAAGTTTAGAGATCAAGCTTTTAATCAATATCATGAGAATCCGATTTATCTTGAATCTATAAAAAATAAATTTGGACAAGAGACGCACGATAGAATGGTTGATATGTGTAAATATAAATTAAAAAGAAAACTTTTAGGTGATTAATAATGCTAACTAAAGAAGAACTGATTGAATTTGAAAATGAAATGGCTGATTGTTTTAATAATGCAATGATAAAGGCCCCTGTTCATTTATATAATGGGAATGAAGAGCAAATTATTGATGTTTTTAAAAAGAACAATATATGTCCCCAAGACTGGGTTTTGTGTTCATGGAGAAGTCATTATCAATGTCTCTTAAAGGGTGTACCCAAAAATGAATTGAAAGAAGCCATCTTGAAAGGAAGATCAATTTCATTAGGGTTTAGCAAATATAGAGTTTTGTGTTCTGGAATTGTAACAGGTCAACTATCTGTATCGCTTGGTATAGCTTTGGACATAAAGAGAAAAGGTGGAAACAATAAAGTATATTGTTTTATGGGGGAAATGACTTCTGAAACTGGAGCAGCCCACGAAGTAATAAAATACGCTAGAAACCATAAGCTTCCTATACATTTTATAATTGAAGATAATGGAAAATCTGTCTGTACTGATACACGCGCCACTTGGGGAACAGACAAACTAACTTATGAAGGTGTTAACGATGAATATATCACTTACTATAAATATAAGTTAGACAAATATCCCCATGCTGGCGCTGGTGTAAGAGTTCAATTTTAGGAGGAACAGTGGGAAAATATTTTGATGAATTATCTAGGGCAATGACCTATCTTGGTGAACAAGAAAATACAATTTTCTTAGGGCAAGCAGTCGAATATGCAGGTACTGCAATGACAAACACTTTAAAACAAGTGCCAAGAGCTAAGCTACTAGAAATGCCCGTAAACGAAGAAATGCAGATGGGAATCACTAATGGTCTAGCAATTGCTGGATCTGTACCTATTAGTATTTACCCTAGATGGAATTTTTTAATATTAGGAGCCAACCAGTTGGTAAACCATTTGGATAAATATTCTATTTATACTCATGGAGAATATGCTCCAAAGGCAATTATTAGGGTTGGGATAGGTTCAGAAAGACCACTAAACCCTCAGATACAACATACCGGAGACTTTACGGAAGGATTTAAAAGCCTTCTTTCTACAGTTGAAGTTATAAGACTAGATGAACCAGAAGATGTATTTCCGGCTTATCACAAAGCTTATAATAGGACTGACGGTAAAAGCACAATTCTTGTAGAATGGGGAGATTATTATGGAGAAAAATAAAATATTAGTGGTTTATAACACTTGTGGCTTCGGAAGGTCAGAAAATGTAGAATGGTACATTGATTGTATAAATAGTATTTTAAATCAAGACTTTGATGGCTTCCATGTAGTATTATCAAGTTGTGGCAACTCAATTGGTGTTATAAAAAGATTGTTTCAAGAATTTAAGGGAAAAATCTCTTTTAATCTTAGTAACGCCAAAATGACTGTAAATCAAAGTTTTAATCATACAGTACAAAAAACTGTAGAAGAGTTGGGTGAGTTTGAAAGTTATTTATATGTTGATTCTGGAATTAATTTTAGAGACCAAGATGACACCTTAACAAAAGCTTGGGAATTATATAAGTCAGGCCCATACGGGATGGTAACTATACAGGCAAGCAACGACACTGGCTTTGGCCCTTGGTTTGATATTAATGGACACTTTAAGGGTGAAAATTTTGAAATTCCAATTGGTAGAGCATGTAATTTGCATACTCAATTATTTTCAAAAGAAATATTTAATGCTTATGATAAAAAAATTATTCCTGATATTTTCATTGCCTATTGTACCGAATCTATCTTTTCCTTTGTAGCTGCTGGAACTGCCCAAAAATGGGTAATCATGAAAGATGTGGTATTAGAGCACTTAAAGAGTGTTGATGGTGCTACTGCTGGCTTCCACCACATTGGCCCCAAGGGGGATAGCACTAACAATTTGTTTGGCGAATTAGATATTCATGAAATTGTAGAACAACCTGAAGCATGGGATTCTGGATTTGGATATGAAGAAATGCAAGGGGTATTTTTCCACGACAAAGATAAATATGAAAACGGATTTGTTAAAGATCCAGAAAGATTAAAAGAATTTATTAGAAAAAATATGTTTTTGCAAAAAGAACATTTTGATTATGATAATATAAATTATAAGTTTGTGGAATAAAAATGTCTTTAATGGTTGTATACAATGTTTGTGGCTTATCTGGTAAGGAAAACTCTTCAACTTACATAGAGCATCTTAATTCAATTTTGAAACAAAACCTTGATGATAAAAAAGTAATATTCTCTGGGTGCTTAATATCTAAACAAACTTTTGAAAATGTTTATAAAGTTTTTAAAAATGAGATAAGCTATTATTTGACAAATGAACAGCTAGCAGTCAATCAAAGTTTTAATCATGCAGTTCTGTGTGGCATAAAAGAATTTGGAGAATTTGATGGATATGTTTATGTCGCATCTGATGTTAAATTTACTGACGATTTAGATTCCCTAACCAAACTACATAATAGAATTTTAAACAAAGAAAATGGCATAGTATCACCAGAAATTGACCGAGATAACGGTTATTATTGGTGGTTTGACTTTGAAGAAAGTGAAAATATATGGGATGTCTTCGGCAGGGAAAAAGATTTTGTAGTTCCTCTTGGATCTACTGCTAATTTACATTGTGCAGTTTTTTCAAACAAAATAGTAAAAGAATTTGGCCGTCCTCTGCCTGATGTGTTTGTTTCGTATTGTTCTGAATCTTCATTTTCTTTTTTAGTCGCCTCTGTTAAACAGCAATTTATTATTGCAAATGATGTTTTATGTAATCATGGCGTTAATGATGGCCCTCATCATCAATTAGATGGGCAAACACAAGTTTATGGTGGTGGATGGGACTTGGTTTTTCCGGGTTGTCGAAGTATAAAAGAAATAGTTGAAAGTGATGAAGCAAAACAGTGTGGGTTTGGACATGAAGAGTGGGTACCTAGATTTCTGCATAAAATGAATGTCCCAAATGACAAAGTATATTTGATGCACGACGAAAAACAATTTGACGAAGACAACTTTAGTATCGATGAAAGACTGAAGAATTTTATAAAAAATAATTTATTTTTAGATAAAAGCATTTTAGATTATGATACGGTTGTCTGTAAATTTATTAAAGGAAATTAAATGAAAAAAGCATTAATAACCGGCATTGCTGGGTCAGGCGGCAGTTATCTGGCAGAATATTTAGTTGAAAATACGGACCTAGAAGTCCATGGCATATCGCGATGGCATAGCACAACCTCAAATTCAAATTTAAAAGCAATATCTCATAAACTAAAAATGCATGAGTGTGATCTAACAGACCTAAGTGCTACCATTAGAGTTATACAAAAAGCCAAACCAGATTATATATTTCATTTAGCAGCACATGCGAATGTTCATGTTTGTTTCACAAATCCAATTGCTGTATTGCAAAATAATATATCTAATACTATAAATTTGTTTGAAGCAATTAGAATAGTTGGTATTGATCCAATTATTCAGTTTTGTGGAACCTCAGAAGTATATGGCTTGGTAGATGTTAAGAAAACTCCGATTACAGAGGAACATCCTCTTGAACCAGTGAATATATATGCAGTCTCAAAATTAACACAAGAAAAAATTGCTAGTTCATATTTTCATTCATATGGAATGAAGGTTGTTATAACAAGAATGTTTGCTTATATTAATCCTCGGAGAGGAGATATTTTTTCTAGTGCTTTCGCTAGAAAGATAGTGGAGATAGAGCAAGGAAAAAGAAAAATATTAACACACGGTAATCTAAAATCAGTAAGAACATTAATTGATGTGAGAGATGCCATGGAATCATATTGGATTGCATGCCAGCATTGTGATTATGGGGTGCCCTATAATATAGGCGGGGAAGCAGTCTTGACAGTTGAAGAATTTTTAGAAATTTTAAAAAATAAATCTTCCGTTCATATACAATCAGAAGTTGATCAAAACCTTTTAAGACCTATTGATGTCACGATGCAAATACCAGATGTATCTAAGTTTATTGAGAAAACTGGTTGGAAACCGAAATATTCAATTGAAGAAAGTATAGAGTTCTTGTTGGATCATTATAGAAGAACAGTTTGAATTTAGGAGTAAGAGTAACATATGAATAAAATAAAATTAAACCTTGGCTGCTTCGACAGAAAAATACATGGCTTTGTTAATATTGACATTCGCGAAGATGTTAATCCAGATGTAGTGGATGATGTCTTTAAATTAAATACATTTAAAAAAGAAAGTGTAGATTTAATTTATGCATGTCATGTATTAGAGCATGCTGATTATAAAGAATCGGAGACGGCCTTAAGAAGGTGGTTCGAGGTTCTAAAGCGCGGCGGGGTTTTAAGGTTAGCAGTACCAGATATGGAAGCACACTTTGCTCACTATTATTATCATAAAGACTTAAGACTTTTACATTCTACTTTTTGGGGAAGCCAAAAACATCCATATGATTACCATAAAAATGGTTGGGATTTTAAAAAATTAAAAGAAGACTTGACAAATGTTGGATTTCGTGTTATATTAAAATATGATTGGAGAAAAACCGAACATTTTTATGTCGATGATTACTCGCAGACTTATTATCCTCATATGGATAAGGAACATGGAAAATTAATGAGTTTAAATGTAGAGGCCACAAAATGAAATATGATTTAAGTATTTTTATTCCTGCATTTCGTACCCCTTTGTGGCCAAAGGTCTATGAGAGCGCAAAAAAAGCATGTAAAAATTATAACTGGGAAATGGTATTTATTGGTCCATTCGAGCCACCCGAAGAATTAAAAAAAGAAGAAAATGTTTTATTTATTAAAGATTATGGCTGTGTTACTAGATGTGCTCAATTGGGAATGCTAGAAATAAGAAGTGATCTGTTCTTTTTAACTGTTGATGACTGTATATTTGCTGAAGATGCAATAGATTTAGCTATGAAAAAATATGAAGAGGAATGTGGTTATAAAGATGTTGTTTCCATGATTTACGGCGAAGGCGGCAATAAAATGGATACTTCCTACTGGACAGTTCAAAAATGGAACGATTTTACTTGTTTGCCCGGTGTTGATAATTCATGGAGACTAGCAAACCAATGCATAATGAATAAAAACTACTTTATTGAATTGGGTGGCTTAGACTGTATAAACTTTGAATATATTGATAAACCTATACATGATTTTATGTTTCGACTTCAGAAAGACGGTGGTAAAATAGTTTTCGCACCAGAACACACTTGTATTGCAACTTGGTACCCAGAGGAGACAGGAGATCATGCTCCCATACATAATGCTATGAATCAGCGTGATATCCCAACATTTAATAGAATGTACTCTGATCCAAATTATTATTTAAATAGATTAAAGATTGAATATGATAATTGGAAAAAATCACCACCAATTTGGAAGCGAAGATTTTCAAAAGGAATACCAAAGACATATGAGGAATTATGTGCCCTTGAGGGATATGAAATATAATGAGTGAGATTAAATATAAATTATCAATTATTCTTCCCGGAATAAGAACTCATAATTGGAAAAGTTTCTATGACAGTGTTTGTAAATCCTTTTCTGATTCATTTGAAGTGATAATTATATCCCCGTATGACTTACCAGAAAGCTTAAAACAATATGATAATATTAAAATTATAAAAGATTTTGGGAGCCCTGCTAGGTGCCAACAAATTGGGCTTGTAAATTGTGAAGGCGAGTTTGTTACATGGGGAGCAGATGATGGCTTCTTTTATGATGATAGTCTTGATGAAGCAGTTAATTTTTGGACACAGAATGCAACAAGCGACAAGGATATTGTCACATGTAAATATTTTGAAGGCGAGAGGAACCAAGAAGGAAAACTCCATTCTACAGGAGAAACAGAACTATCTAAAGATTTTTATTATAGAATAAATAATGCAGCAGGGCTTAGATCTTGTTTTATTCCTGATGATTATTGGATTTTAAATGTTGGTATAGCTAAAACATCATATGTCAAACAACTGGGCGGCTGGGATACAAATTTTGAAGCAACAGCGGTTTCTCATACTGATTTTGCAGTAAGAACCCAAAGAGACGGTTCTAATTATTTTATGCTTGAAAAGCCAATTTTTGCATGCACACACATGCCCGGAACAACAGGAGACCATGCTCCTATACACTATGCTCACATAACAAATGATGAGCCACTTTTTAGAAAAATTTATAACAGCAGCAACTGCATGGAAAGAACAGAAATAGAGTTAAATAATTGGAAAAATTCACCAGATGTCTGGAAAAGGAGATTTAATAATGTATGATTTGTCAGTTTGTTTGGCAGCAATTAGAAAAGATAATTGGAATCGCTTATATAACAGCATAGTTGATTCTATTGGTGACTATACCTTTGAACTTATATTTTGTGGCCCTCATGAAGAATTACCCGAGGAGTTACAAGGTAAAGAAAATGTAAGATGCATAAAGGACCTTGGCTCTCCAACTAGGGCACAACAAATATCTATGCAAGACGCCCAAGGCAGATATATAACATGGACCGCAGATGATGGTTGGTTCTTGCCTGATGGTTTATCAAATTGTATAAAACAACTTGATGATAATCCAAAAGAAAAAAAATGCATTGTAACTCAGTATAATGAAGGAGGAAGCGACGGCCTTGGAGATCCAAATGCCGGTATGTACTGTATGAATTTTCATGAACCAGTACGATCTCCGTTTTATCCTAATAATTATTTGATTTTCAATTCTGTTGTTTTACCTACCCAATACTTTAAAGATTTGGGAGGTTTTGATTGTAGATTCGAAGTATGCCCAATGGCATTTGTTGATTTTGGTGCTCGTGCGCAGCTTGATGGAATGGAAGCGACCTTAACTGGTGTTATATTTGAATGCACACAGTTTCCCGGTACAACAGGAGATCATGCTCCTATTCATCATGCACAATTAGAACATGACCAACCATTATACGCAAAGATTTGGAGAAGCTCTTCTTGTTTAGAAAGATTAAAAATTGATTATAATAATTGGGAAGATACACCAAGTGTTTGGACTAGAAGATTTGAGGAGAAAAACTAATGAATATCAAATACCCACTGGCAAAAGAAACAATTAATGATGAAGATGTAAATGCACTGTGCGACTGGCTTAAAGGCTTTCCTCGATTAACCAAAGGTCAGCTTACATGGGAAGTTGAAAAAGATTGGGCCGAATATATTGGCACCAAACATGCAGTTTTTAATAATTCGGGATCTTCAGCAAACCTATTGATGGTTTATGCTGCTATTATGGCAGGGAGAATTGAAAATAAAAAGATTGTAGTTCCATCTGTCGGTTGGGTCACTACAATAGCACCAGCAATACAATTTGGGCTAGATCCTATTATGTGCGGGGCCGATTCAAAGACATTTGGGATGGACCTTGATCAATTAGAAGCTATTTGCGAGAAAGAAAATCCCGACGCTGTTATTTATGTACAAGTATTGGGAGTTCCTCATTATAGAGAGAGATTGCTTGCCTTAAAAGAAAAGTATGGATTTATCTTATTAGAAGATGCATGTGCGGCTTTGGGAGCCTCTTACTCTGATGGCCAAATGGTTGGAACCATTGGCGACATGTCTTCTTTCTCATTCTATTTTGGCCACCAACTGTCTACCATCGAAGGTGGTATGGTAAATACTAGTGATCCTGAATTATATGATATTCTTCTTATGTTAAGAAGCCATGGTTGGGGAAAAGATCTACCTGAAGGAAGTTATAACAAACTTATTGAACAAAATGAAATAGATGATTTTCATAAGCCATTTACATTTTTTGTGGCTGGCTTTAATCTTAGATCAACAGATTTGCAAGCTTTCTTAGGTATAAGGCAAATTAAAAAAGCAAAGTGGGTGTCAAGCCAAAGAAACAAAAATCACTTGCTATATGCGAAATTACTTGATGGGCATGTACAATACCAAGATTGGCAAGGCCATAATCCTGTTTCCATATCATTTGGCGCATTGGCTAACAGTAAAGAACATAGAACTGAAATTGTTAATAGACTAGTAGAGAACGGAATAGAAACCAGAATTTTTAGTGCTGGTAATTTAGGTCTCCACCCATTTTGGGTTAATCGCTATGGCAAATTTGAGGATGAAATGAGTAATAAGATACATTCTTGTGGGTTTTTTGTTCCTAATTACCCTGAGATGACCGAAGAAGATATTAAGTTTATTTGCAAAACAATTAAAGGAGATGTATAATGAGTGATTATAAATATGATATAAGTTTTTTCTTTCCAGCTATAAGGACCAACTTGTGGGTTGGCGTATATGAAAGTTTAAAAAAATCTTGTAAGCGCTACAACTGGGAGATAGTCTTTTGTGGACCATTCCCTCTTCCTGAAGAATTAGAAGGAATTGAAAATGTTAAAAGTGTTAGAGAATATGGTAATGTAAGTCGTGCAGTTCAGTATGGAATTTTACACACAGAAGGTAAATTAATTTTTATTGGAAACGATGATACCGTTTATCGAGAAGATTCATTTGATCTAGCATTAGATCTATATAATGAAAAATGCACCCCAATTGATATTATGCAATGCACTTATGTAGAAATGGGCCAAAGAGGTGGACAACCACAACCTAATGAATATTGGAGTGTTGGCTTCCATGGCGCATTCGCTAATTTAACTGGATTAGATCAATCTTGGCTTTTGGCAACTGAACCTGTAATGCATCGAGATTATTTTATAGAGATGGGTGGTTTTGATTGTAATTGGGAATATATGGATGGGTCTACACATGATTTTATGTTCCGAGCACAAAGAAACGGTTCACAAATTGTATGCTCTCCCTCTTATGTAGGAGATATGAATTGGTGGCCTGACCACCAAGGAGATCATGGACCAATTCATGATGCCATGGTCCATCACGATCAAGCATTGCTTTTTAAAGTATGGGGAACCCCAAACAATAGATTAAAAATTGATTATAATAATTGGGAACAACAGCCAAAAGTATGGAAAAGAAGATTTCCAAAGAAAGTATATGATACATATGAAGATTTATGGGATGGCGAAGAATATACCCACGAGTGGAAACCTGCCCCACGATAGGATATAATATGAAAATTTTAGTTATAGGCGAAAGTTGTAAAGATGTTTTTATTTATGGAGACTGCTCTAGGTTGACACCTGAAGCTCCTGTCCCTGTTTTTAACCCAGTTAAGACAATAGAGAATGGTGGAATGGCAAAAAATGTTCAAAAAAATGTTTCTGCATTAGGTATCAATTGTAATTTGATTACAAATGAAAACTGGCAAGATATAACAAAAATTAGATTCATAGAATTGCGTTCAAACCATATGTTTATAAGAGTTGATAATAATGACAAATCATATGGATCTATAGATTTACAAACATTAGACCTCACTGGTTATGGTGCCATTATAATTTCTGATTATAATAAAGGATATTTATCTGAAGATGATATAAAAAATATTTCTCGGCTTCACGATAATGTTTTCTTAGATACCAAGAAAATTTTGGGTGATTGGTGTAATAATGTATCTTATATAAAGATTAATAATTTTGAATATGAAAAAACAAAACACCTATTAAATGAGAAAATTAGAAAAAAACTTATCGTTACTCTCGGCTCAGAAGGGGCATTGCACAATAATATTATTTATCCTGTGGACAAGGTTGAAATTAAAGATGTTGCCGGAGCAGGAGACACTTTTATTTCTGGTCTAGCAGTAAAATTTACAGAAACTGGTGATATTTCTCAATCAATTGAATTTGCCAACAAGTGCGCAACCAGCGTAGTTCAAAGAAAGGGTGTCAATGTACTGCAAACCGGAGACAACAATGAAATATAAAATCGACCCTGAAATAGAAGGCTTAGTAGTATTTGAACCACAATCTTTTTTTGATGTAAGAGGAGAATACATAAATACTTATAATACCGTTGATTATGGTTTTTTGGGATTAGAATTTTTAGAAGATGATTATTCTATATCAACAAAGCATGTTTTAAGGGGCTTACACGGAGATTCTAAAACCAAGAAGTTTATTCAATGTTTACAAGGAAGTATACTTCTTGCTGTGGCAGATTTAAGGAAAGATTCTGCTTCATATTTGCAAACAAGATTATATCCAGTTAATGATAAAAATCGTATGCAAGTGTTGGTACCTGAAGGCTGTATAAATGGTCACTTAGTATTATCTGATAGTTGTATTTTTTCTTACAAACAAACTGAGATATACTCAGGCCAGAATAATCAAATTTCGGTTAGGTATGATGATCCATGGCTAAATATTCCATGGAGAATTGAAAACCCAATACTTTCAACTAGAGATTCACAAGCTCAATATTTAAAAGATATGGATGAAAAATGCAGAACGCTTTAATAATTGGATCAACTAGCTTTTTTGGAAGACATTTTATTAAAAAAGCCAAAGAGTTATTCAACTTAACTGAATTAAATTCTAAGAATTGTGATTTAATGACGGACAAGCTTTTTGATTTTGATGAATTAAAATATGATTATATATTTTATTTTGCTGTAAAGACACACGCAGGTGGATATTGCCAATCTCATCCGGGAGAACAATATTTAATTAACCAAACTATGAATACAACAGTTTTGAATTATTGGAAAAAAGTTCAACCTCAAGCAAAGTTTATTACTTTTGGCACTAGCTGTTCTTATTCGGATAACTCTATCAAAAAGGAAGAAAATTATTTAGTTGGCTCATGTGAAACCGGCTACGAAGTATATGGAATGATAAAAAGAATGTTGTATGTGGGCCTTAAGGCATTTGCTGCTGAATATGATATGAAGTATATGTTTTATATCCCTTCCTGTTTATATGGTCCTGATTATGACAAGAGCGATAGACATTTTATTTATGATATTGTTAGAAAAATTTGTAATGCAAAATACAATAATGAGATAGTAACTCTTTGGGGTGATGGCCACCAGAAAAGAGAATTAATTTATGTTGAAGATGCGGTTGATGTTCTGTTGAATTTTGTAGACAAAGAAAATGATATTATTAATTTATCTACCGGGAAAGATTATACAATTAGAGAATATGCGAAAACAATATGCGAAATTATAGATTATGATTTTAAAAAAATAATTTTTGATACAACAAAATTTGTTGGCGCTCGTGAAAAAAAGCTTATTGTTAATAAATTGAAAGATGAAAGATTTACAAGCCTACGAGTGGGTATTGAAAAGTTAGTCAATTTTTATGTCGATAATTATATGGATAATTAATGATTGTATTTATTAATGGTTGTTTTGATGTATTACATAGAGGTCACATTGAGCTATTTAAATATGCTAAAAGCCTCGGGGATCGTCTAATAATTGGTATTGATTCTGACAAAAGAGTTTCGGAGCTAAAGGGACACTTAAGGCCAATTAATAGTGAAGAAGATAGAAAGTTTTTTCTTGAGTCCATTCAATATATTGATAAAGTAGATATCTTTTCTTCTGAAGACCAGCTAAGAGATTTAGTATGGCTTTATCAGCCAGATATCATGGTAGTAGGCTCAGATTATAAGGGCAAAGATGTTATTGGAAGTGAGTTTGCTAAAAATTTAATCTTTTTTGATCGAATTGGAGATTACTCAACAACAAACATACTGGAAAGAAAATGACTTATGTATTTGATATCGATGGAACCCTATGTACTAACACTCATGGAGATTACCAGTCCGCATTGCCCTTAGAAAATCGTATTAAAAAAGTTAATCAACTATTTGATGAGGGACATAAAATTATTTTATTGACCGCAAGAGGAATGGGCCGTAGCCACAATTCGGCTGCATATGCTGACAAAGCATTTAGAAAATTAACAGAAGAGCAATTAGAAAGATGGGGTGTGAAATATCACCAATTGTTCCTAGGAAAACCATCTGGCGATTTTTATATAGATGACAAGGGGATTAAAGATGAAGACTTCTTCAACACAGGAAATTAATTTTGT
>TARA_R110002153_G_scaffold152542_3_pt1 | contig 19172 bp, 22 predicted proteins | sample TARA_R110002153 | Tara Oceans TARA_R110002153 (sample SAMEA4398193) | marine metagenome | biome: Polar Biome; feature: [SRF] surface water layer (ENVO:00010504); material: water (ENVO:00002006), including particulate matter (ENVO:01000060) such as... | depth 5 m
AGGAGGAATAATACAGTTGGGGCAAGTATTTGAAAAGGGTACTTTGCAAGCTCAAGAGTACAATTCAGTGATTACAGATTTCCCAGCATTGGGTAGTAAACTTAAAAAGTTTTTTCTTGATGCTTCAGGTGGAACTGAAACGATGCGGGCACAAATGCTACAAGGTAAAATATCCAGTAGGCAATTTTTTAAGGCCTTGTTAGACATAGCACCTGAATTAGATAACATGCAAAGTAGTATGCAAAGAACAAACGCCCAAGGGGTTGTTAGATTAAGTAACTCTTTTGATAAGTTAGTTGGGTCTATGGATTCTTTACTGCAAGAAAGTACAGGAATTAATAGCTTTGCAGACAGTTTAACAGGCGTTATGGATGGTATAAGTGGGTTATTTGAAAGTTTAAAAAGTGGAGAACAAACAGTAAGGAATTTTTCAGAGTCCATTAGAGAAATGGATTTTTCCAAGTTTGTTTCTGGAATAATCCCTGCCAAAAAAGAATTAGAAAGCTTTTTGCATATAGCTGATAGAGCAAACAACGCACAATTTGGCTTAGCTGATGGTACATTGAAAAAAACGCAACCGTTATTGGGAACTGACTCTGATGTTTTTAAATCTATTTCTAATAAAGGCAAGATAGATAGTGCAGTACAGGCAGTTGAAAACACAACAAAAGAAATAAGCATAAATAAGCAGCTGGACTCTGAGTTAAACAGGGTTGCAGTATCAGCATTGGCAATTGCTGATACGTCTAAAAAATCATTATCTGTGATGAAAGGTCAGAAAGAAACAGTGGCTGAAACATCTAATAATTATGTGACTTATCTTAAACAGTTAGAAACTGTTCGACAGCAATTGTTAGGTATTAGCCCTATGATGCAAAAAATTAAAAGTGATGCTTCATTAACGTCTGGACAAACTTTTAAACTGGCTGGCATTAACGAAGCTAATCAACAAATAAAAGAGTTCATTAGAACTTCCTCAGAAATATCTGATTCAAATACTGATATTATTAATTTAGGTTCATCCTATCAAAAATTAAAAGATGACATAGCTATAGCTGCTACAGAAATGAATACCGCTGCCAGTAATGGAAATAAAGTTGAAGCTTCGCAAAAGTCTTTAAATACAATAGCAAAAGATAAAAGCATGATAAATTTATATAAATCATTAAACAATTTATCTAATGATTTAGCGTCTAGTTTCGCTGATAGCATGTCTGGACTTGTCACAGGAACTTTAACTGCGAGTCAGGCGTTTAAACAGATGGCTTCTTCAATAATATCTGACATGATAAGAATGGGCATAGAAGCAGAAGCTTTAAACGCAATAAAAGGTCTAGGCAGTTTGTTTGGTGGGCTTTTTGGCTCTGTAGGTAGTTCTGTTGCAAGTTCTGCTAGTGGCGCAGTCGCAAGTAGCGCTGGAGGCAATTTGTTATCTGGAACAAGAGGATTATCGTTACAGGCTGCAAATGACGCAGCTATACCCTTAAGTTCCTCATTCAACCGATCAAATGTGCCAGTGCAGATGGTAGTTAATACAAACATAACAAGTGACAATGGCGGGTCTGGTTCTTCAAATAATGCTAAGAGTCAAAGTGAGCAAGCCACTGACATATCTAAGTTAGTAAATGCGAAAATAACCGAAAAATTAATAAAAGAATCGCGTGTGGGCGGTTTATTGCATAGAGGTTAATTAATGGACACTTTCCCAACAACAATAGTAAACCCTAGTAAGATAACTGAGACTTTTGATTACAGAACTTTAACTGCCGCTTTTGGTGACGGCTATGAGCAACTATCAAATGATGGTGTAAATGTAAAAGAAACTATGTATGAGTTAAATTGGGACATATTGAGTTTAGCTAGCACTGTAGTTGTAAAAACCTTCATAGACAACCAAACTGCGGTTAAAGCTTTTATATGGAATAACCCAGATACGTTAATGCCTGAAACAGTCAGGTATGTTAAAGACTCATTAAAAACAGAAAGAAATGCAGTTACAACAAGTAATGTTACCATAAAGTTTAAAACTGCTTATGGCTTTTAATAAGGGTATGATATGAATATTACAGAAGATATAACGCCTTTACAAACTGACGCGGTAATTACTTTGCATGATTTAGATTTAACTAAATTGACACCTGATAATACGACAACAATATTGTATCTAGCAAACCAATTAGATAATGATATGAGTAAATTAAAATATAATGGAAATGAATATACAGCTGCGCCTATAAAATCAGAAGGATTTGAAATAAATTCGTCAGGGACAATGCCAAGACCTACATTACAGGTTTCTAACATAGGTGGCACTTATAACCAAACTTTAAAATCTTTTAACAGTTTGTTGGGTGCTACTTTAACTAGATATAAAGTTTTTTATAAGTATTTAGATGATAAGGATAAAGGCGGTTTGGGTGCTTTTATTAGTAAGGATAGATGGGTTTTAAATAAAAAAACAAAGCATAATAAGAACGTTATTCAATGGGAAATGAAAAACCCTTTAGATTTAGAGACAGTAATGATACCTAGAGGTCAGTTTACTAGGTCTTGTGCCTTTAGATACCGTAGACTCGTTAATGATGTATTCGTACAAGGAACTTGTGCATACACAGGGGATGCTTTTTTTGACGAGTTAGGCAATGTGACAAGTAAAAAAAATGATCAATGTGGTAAAAGGTTTGACGATTGCGTCAAACGCTTTCAGGCTGTTGACAAGACTGCTGACGTTCCGGGGGCTTTCTTTCCGTTAATACCAAGATTTTAAATAAAGTAAATAGTTTACATCATAAACCGCATATTTTAAAAACATAACAACTAAATAGGATTATAAAAAAATAAATGACAAAGTATGAAATAGAAAAACAATTGGCAAAAATGGAACTATGGTTAGAATTAAGCATGGGGTTAAAAAAAGAAAGTGTGGCAAGAAAATATAGAATCGAAATTGAAGAACTTAAAAATAAGTTAAAAGTATGTTATAATGGTAATATAATATTATAATAAGTAAATTTATGATGATAACTGAAGATTTAAATTTTGAAATACAAGAATATGCTAAATCAAAATATCCAGAAGAATCTTGCGGTTTAATTGTAAAAGAATTTGATGAATTAACGTTTGTTGAATGTGAAAATACAGCAAAAGACAAAATAAATCATTTCGCCATAGATAACTCTGTGATGATAAAGCATTCTCAGTATCTATTTTCTATTTTTCATTCTCATGTTGAATCAAGTACCCCAGCTGTGACTTTATCAGATATAAACACTTGTGAGGCTTGGAACGTGCCAGGGTCTATTGTATTCTTATCCCATCTAGACAATAAGTTATGTTCCGATGTTGTATTATATGGGAAGGATATTATATATAATACTCTAAAAGGTAGGCGATATTATTATAACGTATTTGATTGCTTTACGCTTATAAGGGATTTTTATTTTACAACATTTAATATAGATTTACCCTTGGTATATAGTGATTATGGGTGGTGGGAAACTACAGAAAGAGCCGATAGTTTATATTTAACCCAACTTAAAAGATTGGGAATGGAAGAGTTTGACATTACAACAGAATTGCAAATAGGTGATATACTAGCAATGAAGCTAGGTCGAAGTAAGTGTATAAATCACGGCGCTATATACACAGGTAACGGCAGAGTGATCCACCACTTAGAAGGTAAATTGAGTGTGGAAGAAAATCTTGGAAAATATGCTAGTAGAATTGAACGAGGGATGAGACGTGCTAAAGCAAATAACACTACACGGGACATTGGCAGAAAAATATCAAAGAAACTTATCATTTCATGTTAAATCTGTAGGTGAAGTTTTTAGAGCGTTAAACGCTAACTTTATAGACTTTAAGAAAGATTTGCGAACATATGATTATATTGTTGTGGCTGATGGCAAGCAACTAGAGTTAAATGATTTAACCGCCGCAAGTTACGGGTTTAATAAGATGGACATTATCCCACTAACTAGAGGTGATAAAGGCGATTTTATTAAAAGTGCAGAAGGAGTTTTGTTAATAGCCGCCGGTGTTGTTTTAGATTATTTTAGTTTTGGAACATTGGGTAACCCTTTGATATTGGCTGGCATTGGCATTTTATCAAATGTTATCATGGCGCATTTTATGACTCCCGCAGATTATGACAAAAGTGATAGTGGCACACAAAGTAATATTTTCAATGGGGCTAGAAACGTGTCAAAAGAAGGTGTGGCAATACCAATTGTATACGGCGAGATGGTGGTAGGTTCATTAGTAGCCAGTGGTTTCATAGCAGTTGATGGTAGTAAAATATGAGTAAGAATCAAATACAAACCAAACTTCCTGCAGGTAATCAATTACAACCACAGTCTCAAGGGAATGTGCAATACAAAGTAAAAGTTGAAGATACCATAGAAGAAGGGGCACAACCGCAATTATTGAGAGGGTTGTTAGGTAAAGGAGGAGGGGGAGGAGGTTCTCCTGGTGGTCACATAAACGGTGATGTAATGCACACTGACACTTATGCCAAGTTTATTGATATAATATCGGAAGGGCCAATTGAAGGCCCAGTAAATATTGCAAATCCGGTAGGATCTATATTATTAAATGGAACGCCACTGGCAGATGAAGGTGGCAATCTTAATTTTAAAGGTGTACAAGTATATCAGATGCTTGGGACTGAAGATCAACGCTTCCCACCGATGTTTCAAAAAAGTGGTTCAACTATCAGTGTTAATGCACAAATAAAAAAGGCGATTCCACACACTATAACAATAGCAGATGATCAAATAACGTCAGTGAATATTATAATAAGGCTACCTTCATTGGCATCAATTGATAACAACGGTAATGTAAACGGAACATCAGTCGCGTTACAGTTTTCTATAAACGGTAACGTTATTGCCAAAAAGACAATTTCTGGTATTGCCACTAGTTCTATTGAAAAATCATTTTTATTCAATATTTTACCGTACGAAAAAGAAGTGACTATGGTCATAGACCGTGTAACAGACGATAGTTCCAACCCCGGAAAATTACAAAACGATACTTACATAGCATCATACACAAATATCATTGATTACGCTATGAACTATGCAAATAGAGCAGGTGCGGCTTTAATGTTTGAAGCTGCACAATTCGGCACACAGTTACCAGACAGGGCTTATCACATAAAAGGTATAAACGCGATAAAGATACCTGAGAATTATAATCCTGTCACTAGAAAATATATAGGTATTTGGAATGGTGTTTTTACAACAGCGTACACAAATAATCCCGTTTGGTGCATGTTGGATTTGATGACTAACAAACGTTACGGTGCAGGGGACAGCATAGATGTAGAGCAAATAGATAAGTTCGAATTGTACACGCTAGCTCAATACTGCGACGATTTAGTTCCAGGTTTAGGCGGTAATTTGGAACCAAGATTTACGTTTAATATCGCTATAACTGACAGAGAACAAGCACTTACAATATTTAAAAAAATGCAAAATAACTTCCTATCAGTATTATATTATTTTGGTGGAGTAATAAAGTTAACTCAAGATTCCCCCAGCGAAGCAATAGCTATAGTTACAAACGCCAATGTATTAGAGGAAGGCTTTAATTATTCATCTATAGAGTTGGATAGACAGTCTAATACAGTAATTGTATCTTATAATGAACCATTAAATAATTATTCTTTAACGACTGAGACAGTATATAACAACAAGCTTTTAAATGAAGTTGGCGTGGAAGTAAAAAAAGAGTTATACGCATTCGGCTGTACTAGTCGATCTCAGGCGCATAGATTAGGTAAATATCAACTATTAAGCGATGTATTAAACTCAGAAACAGTGACATACACGGCTGGATTAGATCATTCTAGCATAAATGTAGGTGAGGTAATTGAGATACACGATAATAATATGCCCAATTCAATATCTGGTGGTAGGCTAGTATCTATGACTGATCTTATTATAGTTTTAGATAGAGATGTCACTTTATTAGCAGGTGTAACTTATTTTATAAGCATATTAGATCAGAATGGTATAGTTCAAAAACTTACAATTGACCCTTCTAATATAGGATCAATAAACACAATAACTGTGGTGGACAGTAAGGGGTTTAAAGCAAATCCTTACGCAATATACGGTATATCAAATAGCACCGATTCTACAGGAGAGCTATATAGAGTTGTTGATATAAAAGAAAATGATTCTAACAAATATGATATAACCGCCAACAAGTACGATGCTTCAAAATACGATTTAATATATACCAACAATCCGATAGACATCTCGCCTGATCAAAAGCTACCCGATGTAAAATCACCTACAAATTTGCTTGTTTCAAATAGGACTTTATTTAAAAATGGCAAATCGGTTTTAAATAATACCTCATTTTCTTGGAATAAGGTTAATCAAGCCACACATTACGAATACCAGTATCGTATCGATAGTTCGGAATTTTCAGCAATCAAAACCACTGATGATAATTCAATTGCAATTATTGATTCAGATGGGGTTTATGATATAAGGGTTAGATCGTCGGATTTATTAAATAGAAAATCAACATTTATAGAAAATAAATTTAGAATTAGCACTAGCGATGTAATACCAGCGCAAGTTCAAACATTTGTTATTCATCGATCTGGCGTTGCACTAATATTTACGTGGAAAGAAGTTCCCATAGATGAATACGGGTTAATTGCTTATTATGAAATACGGCAAGGCTCTACTTGGTCTGAGGCACTAACTATATTTACAACGTTAAACAATTCGTATACATACACTTTAAACACTGGCGGAACGTTTTTAATTAAAGCTATCTCAATTGCCGGTATAGAATCAACAACAGCGACTAGCGCTTTAGCATTTTCTGGTAATACAAATACTTTGGGCGTAGCTGATAATTACGCGTCAGATGGATTTCCATTGGGAACTTTAAGTAATTTTGTAGTAGAAACAGAGTCGTTTAATTATAGTGACTCTGTGCCTTTTATATTCAGCAATGCTGAAAGTTTTGATTTTACAAGTTCTGCTGGCAATAGGTTGGAGTTACAATCATTTAATTACGACACTTGGAATACAGTCACACAGCAATGGAACACATTGACTACACCGTGGGTATCTTCACCCACCATAGGACTATTGGGTAGTTATGAAACGCCAGTGAAAGATTTAGGGGAAGTTTTAAATGTGTATGTTAAAGCAGAAGCTTCTAAAACTTTTAATGATAACGGCATATATTGGACAGACATCGGCGATTTATATTGGACAGATATGAACGATTGGTATTGGACGGGCAAAACAGAAGTCAGTTCAATGAAAGTATTTATGCGAAACTCTCAAGATAACACAACGTTTACAGATTATACTGAATTGGTACCTGGACAATATTCGGCTAGATATTTTCAATACAAAATAACATTAAAAGCTTTAGCACCTGCATACGATATGTTTGTTGATAGTTTTTTAGTGCAATATGACATTCCAAGTACAACTGAAACAGATAGGGCAACTACTGACGGAACTGGGCTTGTGACAATAACTTTCAAAGATAAATACACACAAGTACCTTCAGTAGTTGCTACTCCTGAGGCTTTGACCTCAAATTCCATATGTAGATTAGTGTCGGCAAGTACAACACAAGCTATAATAACCACACTAGATACTATTTCAGGAGTAGTAGCACCAAATACGGCAATAAACGTTCAAATAACAGGCTATTAAAAAGGTAATATATTTATGTCAAACGATTACACAGCGAATACGGTATCAACTACGACACAAGCAAGCGGCGGAACAAATTTACAAACTAGCATAGATAAAGTCCTATCTTCATTAGATTCTTTATTTACAAATAACAGTGGCGTTTCTGCGCCCACTTATACTCAACCATACAACACCTGGATAGATACAACCACTCATGTTCAATACAGAATAACCCCCACCGGAAGTCTAAGCGTTATCAATGCCAACTTTGCCGATAGTAATTTAACTAGGTTGTCCACATCAACTGCCCTAACGGTATCAAGTCATGGACACATTGTACTAGTTGATTGTTCAAGCGGTAGTGTTACAGTCACACTACCTACGCTTACGCCTACCACTGGTGTAGGCTATAAGGTGTCGATAAAAAAAGTTGACGCTACGGCGAATACGCTCATAATATCATCCCCATCATCGATTGATGATGGTGCCCAAGTAGTATTGAGAGAAAAAGATGACGCTGTAGAAATATTATTTACATACCCAAATTTCCATATAAGTTCTTCAAATATAAAACCACTGGCTGTAGTAAAAGATGATGCTACAGCTTCCTACTCAGTCATACCTTCAGATAACACTAAAGTAATCACTGTAAGTAACACTTCAGCTTCAGCATTTAACTTACCTGCTTGTGCTAATTTAGCTAATGGTTTTACTGTGACTATAAAAAAATTAAGTGCCACTGCTTTAGATATAACAATAATGCCAGATGCGGTTGACTTGATAGAAGGCATTGGGACTTTAGTTTTAAGTACACAAAATGAATACGTAACATTAGTAAACGACAATGTTTCTAATTGGCGAATTATCAACAAAGGATAGCTATGTCTCAAAATTATATAAGTCCGACTACATCGCCTACATCAAATCCCGCCGCAGACCAACCGAAAGTAGCAGACAATGACGCTGCTCTACGCTCTAATTTTAGTGGTGCAGTTGCGCCTGTGAGTCCTGTTGCCTGTCAATCATGGTTTGATAGCACTAATGACATGTATTATATAAGAAACACAGCAAATAGCGAATGGATGGCAATAAACGGCAAACTTACTATCAGAATTACTTCTGTTTATGAAATCACTAAAGAAGATAACAACCGCACATTAATAATTACAGATGGGCCCTATAATATTACATTACCGCAAGACGACCTAATGCCCGAAGGTTATAATGTGTCTTTAATATTTAATGATAATGCCGCGTACACATTTATAAGTAATCCGAGTAGTAGTTTGGGGTTTATAAGAGATGCCCTAACTAAAACAACTTTCAACATGGTAAACCAACTTAATAGCAGGGTTTATATAAATAATTATACTAAAGGTGGGCAATTAATATTGGCCGGAGCGTTGTCAACAGGAAGCGGCGGAACAGTTAACTTAACAGATGCAGCAAAACTAGTAATTTTAAATCTAACTCAACCCGTAGGTAGTGATATAGAAATGTGGTTCGATGGTAGTGGTTCTGTACCTACACCGCCAATGGACGGAGTTTTAGGGGTATCATGGACAACAATGGCTGCTGGCTTATTAAAGCTAACTTCTTCTGAAGCGTTTGTCGGTACTACTAATATAGGAGGGTCATTTGCCTATGATTTAGATACCAGCGCCGATTTATTGCATGCATTTCATTTGCCACCACACCAACATACGTATCCACATTTCTTGGAGAATAAGGCTAGCACTGCTGTTACGGCTATATATGGAATCGCTGCCGTAAAAGGTGACAATGGAATACTACCGCGTTACGATTCAATAAAAAATGTCAATGATGTGCACACAGTTAGAGGATTTTCTACAAGTACTGCAAATAACTTACCCCCAGCCAGTCAGACTGCCCATGGTCATACTTGTAATATAAAATCATTAAAAGTTATTACATATAAAAGGATTTCATAATGTCACAATCATTTAAATTCCCAACAACAAGTCCAAGTGAATCATTATCATCAAGTGTCACAAGTATATCTGCCAATGATAACACTTTGATAACTGGTTTTAGTGGAGATAAAGAACCAACAAAAACCCCTGGGCAATTTTGGGTAGATACGAAAAATAATACCCGACTTATGCGAAATGGGGTTGATAACAATTGGATAACAATAAACCCGATTATCAATACAAACACCCCAAGTTTAATAAATAGCGATTACACTTTATCTAAAAAAGATAACGGTTTGATTTATGAAATTTCCGGTACTAATTTAAATATACTATTACCAAAATTTTTAGATATGCCATTAAATTATAAAGTCATTTTATATATAATAACCAATAGTAAAATAACTTTATCTTCTCCTGTTGCAGAATTATTTGAATACAACGGTTCTAACAATAACACGGCTGTTGATTTTGAAAACATGACAGGTTTAGTTTTAAATATTGATTCAGATTCTACAAATAATAAATTTATCATATCTGGTGTCTTTAATGGTTTAAATAGAGATTTATCGAATATAAGTAATGCTTTTAAAAAGGCATTTATTGATGCGGCGCATCCTGTTGGCACAATTATAAATAAAACTAATGACGAATTGCCTGAAGATGCCGGCGGACTAATAAAATGGGAAGTTATAACAAAAGATAATGTAAAGGTCACAAAAGATGCCACCACTGCTGATGCTGAAACTTATAGAATTGGTAATCCCATATCGTCTGGCTCCACTGGTGCTCACCAAATTACTGCAAATGACATATTAAACCACGTACACGCCCCTGGTTACTTAGCCAATAGTAATTCTGCTAATCCTAGTGTGCCCTACTGGAGTGTCTCGGGGCAATGTCAGGGTGGTAGTGTATCTTCTGGGTCTAGTCAGGTAGGTATGTTTTATACAGCAGGACAAGGGTTTGAACAAATGCCGCTTACTTCTGATAATTTACCAGCGCCTGAAAATCCAGGTCAAAGCCATACCCATAGTCTCAACTTTAAAAATGTCAAAGTAATATCATATAGAAGGACAGAGTAATGAGCCAGAATGCTATTAACCCAACGGTTTCTGCACAATCGACACCAGCTATAGATGAACCAAACATAACCAATAATGATGATGCTATTGCCACGAACTTTTCAGGCGCAACTGATCCAACTGTGTCTTTTAATAACCAGTTGTGGACAAGTACTGATTCTAATATTTTATATAACCGCAACAATGCCAATAGCACTTGGAACCTTGTAAAAAATATAAGTTCTACGTCAAATAATATAGTAACAAGCAATAAGATGTTTGCAGAAGTTGATAATGGCAAGACGTTTTTTATAAAAAATGATGGTGCAACAACAATAAATTTAATAGCGCCTCAAAATTCATCCGTAAGTCCTGGTTGGTCAGTAGGGTTTATTATACTTAATGACAATCTAGTAAATCTTATATCTTTAGCAAGCACATACCCTATAACCGGACAAAACAATGTCAAATACAACCTATCATTATCCAGAGAGGATGGTCGTATTGTATTGACTGGTGTTGAAAACGGTTTAGACCCTTCTTTAAGTGACATATCAGATAAAGGAAAAAAGGTTATCCAAGATTTAATAAACCCAATTGGAACAGCATTAGAAAGCCATACTCATATAACACCCCCTATGCAAGGGGTACTTGGTATATCTTGGGAACTATTATCAACTAATTACGCTATACGTACAACTGCTATAGGCAAAGGGGCTGGTAGTTTATTAGGAGATAGTTCTTTAGTTTCTGATTCTCGTGTTAAAGAGCATGCTTTATCAAAAGATGAAATACCCCTACATAGACATGCATCAGGTATAGGCGGTTTACCTGGACAATTTTACCCATGGGGTTCTAGTGGCGGTGCTTTAAGCCCGATTGTTAGAGGTTCATTAGATAGAGGGGACTCTACTTTAACTAATTTTGTAGGGTCAAGCACTCCGCATGATCATACAGTCAATATAAACTGGATTAGGTTAGAATACTGGATAAGAACATCGTAATATTTATTCCCAGTATTCTATAATTATTCTTTATTCAGGTTGTCCACCTGGGAAGAATATGTCACTTCGAGCAGCTGTATTGCCATCGAAGCGTTTTTGTCTGCAACTTTTTAATGTTTTTGAAAGTTTACTTATAGTTTCTTTCAAAGTATTAATTTGCTTTTGCATAACTATCTCTTGCTTCAAATAAGAAACACTAGTTTTAGTCTTAGTTATATCTGTCTGTACTGTTGCATAAGTAGAAAACGAACTTACTAACAATATTGATATAGTTGCTATTTTCATTTTATTTTTCATATTATTATCCTTATAGGTTTATATGGTTTTATTGTACTGAGCGTTATTGCTTAGTACCCTTTTATTATATCCTATTGTAAAATAAAGTAAACACTTTATTTTACATATTTACATTTTGATAGATAATAGTATACAATTAGATAATTAAATAATTAGATACTATAAAGCTATCCAAAGTATGAAAGAATATTCCTTAGAATCAGTACTTTTTTTAAAAGTATTTTTAACTATAATATTTCAATCATTACTAGTAACTGCTTTTAAAGGAAAACACATGCAAAAAAATATTAAAAAATATGTATTAATAGTAACCGCCGCTATTGCTATTTTAAATCTATATGGCCTATATCAAAATATAGAATATTATATAGCGCATAGCTATGATCCAGTCGCTTTTAAAATGGTTTTTGTAAACTTTTTAGAAGTTGTTTTTACAATCTATCTACTGTATGCATTTTCTTATAAGACTTTAAGTTATACAGAAAAGACTTGCATAATAGTATTGTCATTACTTACTAGTATTGTCAATACTTACTATTTTGTTCTAGACTTAACTTGGCAATATGACATTTTATCAATATTGTTCTGGTTATTTTCTAATATCGTTATGGTCGTTTTTTCTATAGGAATTATAATTTATATTAGTAAGTTATCTAAATTTACTAATAAAGTACCATTATAATGTCGTTTTTTAATGATCTACTTTTTAATTTTAAAGATGGCATTGTGAAAAAAGGGTTTGTTTTATTATTAAGTCTGGTTGCTGCTATTGGCATGTATATGTTTGCATATTTTGATGGTAAAAAAACAGCCGAATATAAATTTTTGGCTACTTCACAAAAGCAAAGTCAGAAATTTAGGGAGGCAATGGAGGATTATACTAAATTGCTTGATAAACAATATCGGGAGAAACTAGATGCAATCAATAAAGCCTACAGCAATGGTGTTCACAACTCTCTTACTAATTAGTTGTACATCTACTCCTCATAGAATATATAACCCTATACATATTAGACACACGATACGCACGTCTTTAAGTTTTCCACCGGCCGATTATAATATTAATGGAATTATAAATTTAAAAAAGCTAATGGCTTATAATGAGTTAGTTTCACGTAACCTGAAGATATGCAATGCGAATATTAATTATATAGATAACTACATAATTAAATACAACCAGTTTCTTAGAGGGTTTGATTAGCGTATGTTTAATGATGATAAAATAGAAACTTTAAAAAATGAATTAAACGAATTAAAAATTTCTATTACCAAATTATCTATAAACGATGAGGAACTTCAAGATATAAAGAAGAAAATAGAACGGATTGAAATTAAATTAATAACTCAATTAGCAAATATGTCTAGCATTAAAAGGGCAATGATTAGTGTGGGAATTATTATACCTATAGTGATTGGTACTCTCACATTTTATTATGAGCATATATTAGATGAACCAAACCCTATTGAACAACAAAAAAGTATTGATTTGCTGTGGCAGAAATATAACAAAATGATAGATACTAGGTTAAATAACTAGACACCTTATTTATTTTATACTTTATGCAATTTTTTAAATTCCTTTTAGCTATGTCCATATCATTTTCTAATACGACATTACAATCTGTGTTGCAGTTATATGTAGGACAGTCTGACTTAGCTTTGCTAACCTCTTTTTCCACGCCTTACCGCCAAACCACTTAACGGCGTAATATATTATGTATAAGGAAAGTCCCCCTTTCTTTAGCTAGTTGTTTATTTATCATAATTTTGCCTTACGATGTTGATATTTATACAATGCGTCTAGAAAAGCTTGCTGCCCGTCTTTCTTAGCGTTTAACTTAGCTAATACAAGCTCGTCTATCGTATTTTCTGCTATTAAGATATGATTATGCACTTTATTCTTTTGGCCTTGCCTATGGAGTCTGCCGATCAATTGAGAATAGTGTTCATAGCTATAGGTAAGACTAAACCACACAATATTATGACCACCTTTTTGTAGGTTTAAACCATGAGAAACCGAAAGGCAATTGCAGACTAAAATGGGTATATTTCTTTCATTCCAAAGCTTTTCGATTCTTCTAATGTCTTCTGCTTTTGATCCAGAACCGATGACAAATAGATTTTCACCAAATTCATTTTTAATCATTTCTAATTCATACTGAAAATTATAGGCTATGATTATAGGTTCACTTTGCATGGCATCAACAATTTCTTTCAACCATTCTAATTTTTCTCTATGTATTTTTACAACCTCTCTTTCAAGTGTTTCTTCGTTTTTATAATAAAGGAACCCTTGTGTAAACTGTCTACATTTACTAGTTAAAGCGGCTGCATTGAATACTTCTATACCATCATCTAAATCTTCTAATTGCAAAAACATTTCTTTTTCTAAAAGGTCATATTGCTTTCTTACGGGAGCAGATAGGGCAAACCGTACAATGTTCTGTTCTAAATGAGGAACATTGGGTAATTCAGTATTATCTATTCTGAAAGTAATATCAGACACTTTGGATACTATTTGTTCTTTGGCTTTTTCTTTTAGTTCGTATTTTTTAAATTGCCAACCTATCTCATTAAAATATTTTTTTCTATAACCAGTTATAGTAGAACCTAGCCTTAGACCTTTGTCTAATAATTTATATTGACTAAATAAATCTAAGTGACCATTAGGGGCAGGGCTAGCTGACAATAAAACAACTCTTTCAACGCTGTTAGCTATTTTTTGAGCAATCTTAGTTCTTTTTGATTTATGGGATTTTAATTTGCTCGATTCGTCACATATGATAGTATCAAACTTTAAAGTTTTAGTTTTTGTTATTTCGTCATGAAGCCAAGCTAACCCATCATAGTTTATGATATAAATATCAAAATCTTTTTTATAGTTTTTAACTTTGTTTTTACCATGCAATATAGTAGAAGATAGGTGTTTGAAATTATCCCATTTAGCTATTTCTTGTTGCCAAGTACCATGCGCGACGACCAACGGAGCTACTATCAATACGGGCTTTGAAGATTTTAAACCTTTTATATACGATAGACTAATGCCTGTTTTGCCTAAACCCATATCTATGAATAAAGCAGCTTTAGGAGTTTTATTTAAAAAGTCTAATCCTCTTTGTTGATACCCATGCGGTTTAAATATCCTCACTCTCTATCCAAGTAGTGCTCTTTATTTATCCAACAAGATATTTCGCCAAAGTCGTATAGTTCGTCTATTGGATACTTACGTGTAACTTCTTCTTTAATTATGTCCTCATCAAATAAATCTAAAATTTCAATGCTATTATTTTTTATATATAATCTAATATCATCCAAACTTAAAAGGTTGGTAACATCTAAGAGTTTGCTTATCAGTTTTGACCTTATATAATTAAACATTATTTTATCCTTTTATGTCAATTGTAATTTTTTTTTTAGATTTTAAGATTTCTTTTTGTAACTCCTCTAGTCTAATGATAAATTCTTGTTGATCTGAATTAAGTTGCTTGCATTTATCTTTCCACCCGTACTGTATAGCAGATTCAGTAGACAAATTAACATCTCCTGTTTGTAAGTAGTTTCTCCAAATCATTAAACTTCTAGACAACATTTCTTTGTTTGTCATTTTATGCCTCTGTATAACAATATCTAAACTTATATAAAAATTCATCTACCTTTTTTTTACTATCAATAACCAAAACTAACTGATTATATTTTCTTAATCTTTCATGTTCACGTAGTTGGGCCTCGGTCGGAACTGCTCCATTTCTTTTTAGTTCAATGAAAACAATCTTGCCATTTGGAAATATAATTAATCGATCGGGTACGCTACGATAACTTGGGGAAGTATATTTACGGCAAATTGCCCTAAGTTTTTTCATTTCTCTAACAAGATAATTTTCAATAGTTGATTCTAATTCTTGTGTCATTGTTTACATTTTATAGTAGCAATGATTTCTGCTAATTGATTATCTATTTCAAACCAGTACAGTTTTCTATACCTTTGGTAAATACGCCTTATGTGATCTGATCTTTTTAAACTACACAATTCAACATACAGCAATCTTTCCACGTGCTTTATAGACTTGTCTCTTAACGCATCTAATACTGGTCGTATTTTTAGTATCGTTTCTATTGAATCAAATTCATCACTAGTCATATTATTATGCACATTTTCTAAAAAAGTGTTCTTAAATTCGTTTTCCATATTTTTCCCTACTTGTTTCATATTTTCACAATTCACTAAGCTATTCACTTTATAGATTGCCATGTTTTAAAATAAATTTATTTATGAAATTATTTGTGTAAATAAATTTATCTATATTGGACTGTATCTTGCACACTCTACTTTTAACCTTTAGTTTTTTATCAGAATACGCCTTAAAGTCCTTAGTTTCTAATATAGCATTTTCTAATGAATACTTTTTATAATTTATTCTTCTACAAACAGCTGACGTACTCACTTTGTGATATTCGCAAGCTGCCTTTTTTGATATAAAAGATTTCCCAAAAGCCGATACGCTATAATTCATAGTCATACCACCATTTATTATTTTATTTTGTACATTATAATATGTAGTGTTGAAGTTGCAATTATCAATCATAATCGGCTATCTCCTTTCCGTATCCAATCTGTTTAACAGCATAATCATTTTAGACAGGACTATGTTTGGCACTGATAAAAACTCTATCTTATTTATAAAACCCTTCTTTTCTGCCAGCAATAAATTTCTTGCCGCTTTCCATTGGAATTTAGGTTTTGCTAAGTCATAATTAGAGTATGCGTATTGTGTTTTCATGATTTTATCCTTTTAGTTTTTAGTATTATTGTTAAGTTGATATATCTATTGTACCTTATTGTAATAAAAAGTAAATACTTTCTTGTGATTTTTACAAAAAAAATACTAAATAAGAAAGGTTTTAATACCTAACTGTTCTAGCAACCTAATGCCAGTGGCATTTTTGTATATCTCATGGCAAAACATATTTTTGCAACTCGTATTAGCTATTAATTTAGCGCAAGTAATACAAAGAGCCGTTGTACAATATATAGATTCAATTCCCATAATATTATTGCATTGCGGTTATACGGAATTGTTATTCCTGTGGTTAGTTTATTTATTGTAAATTTATATTTGCTATAAGTAAATACTTTATATACCCAAATCTTTCAATATACTATTCGCTTCAAAAATGTATTGCTCATAGTCTATATGATCTGGCAAATCCATTAAGTGCATAATAGGATAGGCTTTATCGCTCTTTGGCACTTTATTTCCTTCAATTAAAAATATCGTTTCACCTAATAATTCAGAATATGCATATCCGTAAATTGTCCTAGACTCTTTGCTTACATTTATATTCTTAGATAAAGCCTCTTCTTTAAATTTATAATTAATATTATCTGTATGCCAATCTAACTCTTCCATATCTGCATTTTTTAATATTTGCATCTTAGGTTTTTTATTACCTAGATTTTCGCCGCCAATACCATCACTGAAATATATTTGCTTATTCTTATAATAGTAAATAGTATCGCCTTCAGTAGAGTATATCCACCTAACAACTTTACCAAGATAATTATTTTTCCATTTTGCTCCACCTGTAACTGAGCGTACTATTATGAACTTTTTAATATCTTTACATTCTCTAATTGTTTTTTCAATTGGGGAATTATTAGTTAAAAAGTTCATTACAGCCTTTATGATAATGTCTCCGCTTGGATTCTTAGATAGTTGGTTAAGTGTAAATATGCCTTTACCTTTAGTTTTGTTATCTGTAGTTATAGCCAAATAGTTGTTTACGTCTCTAGAATACAATGCTTTATATTTCGTTTCTTCTAATATAAAACCTGTATCTAATTCCCAATCCATACATATAGAATCGTATAGTTCGTATTGATGTATACTCATTAAGGATACAAAGCCGTCAGTATTTGCGGATTTAACATGCATATTCGCATCCTCTAATCTTTCGATTAACATCAGTAAGGCCAGTTGTCCTGTCATAGTCACTTTAAGCATAAGATCTGGCGCGTAAAGAATCGAATACCTAGACCCTAGCTTGCCGAACGACCCATTTATTACAATTTTATTAACTTTATTACTAATATCATACTTTTCAAAGTCTTTGTGCTCAGGATCTAATTCTTTACATTTGTGTTTTGCATACATTCTTTCATCAACAATGTTTTTATAAATATTAAGAAATTTTTTCCCTAACATTTTAGGATATAACCCTAGTGATAATATTATATTGGGATAAAACGCCTCCACATCTCTATCAACTAGTATTTCGTTGCTGTTTGGTATTGTTGTTTGAGACTTTTCTGACGAGTGCAAACCCCCAATGCCCATTTTATATTTAGAACTACCAATTTCAATCTTATTTATTGATAGTTCTTTGGGCAGTTTTATAGAGCCTTTGCCGTCTAATTCAAACCTATGAGATTCTACAAAAGATAATATATTGTTAAGCTTTTCAGATTTGAATTTAATATAGTTTGGCGCTTTATATTTGTATGTCGTATTTTCAGGAATAATAGGCTTATATATTTTTGAATTAGATAATTTCTCTAGTTCATATTTTATAATAGCCTCAGCAATTTGAGCATCTGATTTTGATCGCACATCAATTTTGTATTTTTTAGACATGTCAAACCTGATGCTTATTCTGTCTTCTATTTGGTAATATAAATCTATGTTCGTATTCAGATCATTTTCACAATATAAACTTACATCCGTAGCATCTTTTTTGCTTAGTTGCATTCCAGGCATTATAGGCAAGTCTTGCAACTTATTTGAATGTATGCGTCCACCGTACAGTTTAAGTCCAACTTTAACACCAGGAGAAGGTTCCATAATGTCGAAGTGGTTTAATCTGCGATCAATATTTAAATCATACTCATTACTGACTTGCCAAATGCGTTTGTTATTAACTATTATATCGTTTGACAACTCATATAGCTGTTGGCATGTTTTTCCCATTAAAGCATAAGCTATTATCGGAATATCATAATTTAGACTATTAAACCCGAAACAGGTTCGTGTGTATAAGATAGTTTTAATAGTTTTTATATCTGAGAAAGAAAGTTTGCTATTTTCACCGAAACATTCAGCTTTTATAACTTTGCCTGTGTTTAATGATTTTGCGGCAAATAACCAATAATTCGGGTAACATTCTGTATCTAATGTAATTAACTCTTTCATTGTA
>TARA_R110002153_G_scaffold38297_10_pt1 | contig 19139 bp, 35 predicted proteins | sample TARA_R110002153 | Tara Oceans TARA_R110002153 (sample SAMEA4398193) | marine metagenome | biome: Polar Biome; feature: [SRF] surface water layer (ENVO:00010504); material: water (ENVO:00002006), including particulate matter (ENVO:01000060) such as... | depth 5 m
GACCCTAAAGATAAAAAAGCTGTAGAGCAGCTAGCAAACTTTACAGATAATTCTGTTCTACTTAAAGAAGATTATGATGCTAAAGTAGAAGATGGCGCTTATTTTACCTTTGAGGGAGTATTGCCAATGCCTGAAGAATTAAAATTCACAACATCTCCAACAAGAATAGTTAGTGAAAAGAAACGCCAGGAACAATTAGAAAAGAATAAAACTTCTGAGTATAAATCATATCCAATTACAAAAAAAATGCAAAAGCAATTAATAGATAAATATGGATATGATAACTGGTATGATTGGAAATACGATCATTGGGGAACCAAGTGGGATGCATACGATTGTTATATAAGTGAATTGCTTAAAGATTATTTTTCTGTAAGCTTTGATACTGCATGGTCGCCTCCATTTCCTTATTACCTGGCATTAAGTAAAAAATATCCATTGTTAAAAATAGAGATAGAATATTCTGAACCAGGTATGGATTTCGCAGGAAGACAAAGTTATTATAATGGAAAGTTTGTAGACAGCATAGAAATGTCTTGCTCTAAGTTTGAATTTCTAGAAGACGCTCCTTCATGGTGGGATCGCTTTTATGATGATTTAGGGGATGACTGCCATGAAACCCTTGAAGATTTCAAAGAACACTATTCAGACATCTGGGAAATAATGAGCAAAGCAGATAGAGTAAATATTAAAGAAGCTTTTAAACAACATGAAAATGAAAAAGCCAGCACAAAGTCCTGATACGGACACATCCTTTGTATACGAAGGTAAAATCAAGGTGTATACTTATTATGGCGGAGAAAAGCCTAGTGAAATAGACTACTATGATAATGTTACTCAAGCAGTATTACAATCACAAGGCGCTGAACATTATGAAATGGAATGTATGAATGTAGAAATCGTTAAATGTATGTTAAAAGACATGCTAAACTGGAGCGATAGAATAGGCTCTGATGAAATAATGGAAATCAGACACGCACTTAATTTATTAAAGAAAATTTATTTATAATGGGACTAGATCAATATGCTTACAAAAGAAAAGTAGAATGGCAAGATAATGCTAAAACCAGAATACTTAGAGATGAAGAAATTATGTATTGGAGAAAACATAATAGACTACAAGGATATATGGAAAATCTTTGGCATGATGATGAAAAATATGGTTCTATGTTTCTAAATGGTCAAGATATTTATTTACAGCTTGATGAAATACTTGAATTAGAACAAGTTATAACCGATAAAAAACTTCCACAAACTTCAGGATTCTTTTTTGGAGGCGATAGCTATGATGACTATAAAGAATATGGCTATGAAGAATCCGATCAAGAATTTTTAAAGCTTGCAAAACAGGCTATAAACGATGGATATGATGTCGTGTATAATTGCTCATGGTAAAACAAATGTTATGACAGTAAAAGACTTTAAAACTTTTTTATCTACTCTTTCTCCTTCTACTGAAATTATTCTTTCTCAAGATCCCGAGGGCAACGGATATAATCATGTGGATTATGAGGTTGGAGAAAATAAACTTAAAAGCGGTAAAGCCGCTATTGTCCTATACCCTGTAGATAGAGGTGTAGATGCAGAAGAAATTTTTGAATTAAATAACTAATTATGTGGTATAAAGATTTATTTGAGGCATATGATGGCTCACATGAAATACAAGAACGCATAAATGCTATTAATGAGCAATTGCGTTATGTAAAAAATACTATTGAGGATACTAATGTCCCCAGTAGTATAATGCTTCCTAGCGATGTAGAGGCTTTACGTGATATATCCTATGTGAAGATTATGAAAAGCGAAAATACATTATCCTCTGAGCTGTTTTCAAAGCTTATGGATCAATGTATAAAATTTACAAATGACTATCCTAATATTAATGATGAGAAATTTGTAGATGAAATAGTTAATATATTCGGTTACACACAAAATTTTTAAAATGGGATTTTTAGGCATAATTAGAATAGCAGTAGCTTATAAATTAGTATCTATATTAGGTACTGAGCTTCATAGATATGTAAAGCGTAGAATTTATACGAATAATGTAAAAAATAATTCTATGAATAGATGGGAATATTATTTAGAAAATAAGTTGCTTAAAAACTATTCACAATTTTTAGAATCTTTTGGAGAGATAAAGCTAGTGCCAGATTTTAATGTATCTGGTTCTATATCTGATGTACCCAATAAATGTAATATCAAAGTTTATGACTTAGATAATATACATATTGCTACAATACAATGTCAAAACAAGGCTGTTATAAAAAAACAGTTTAATACACATTATATTGATGTAGAAATTGCTAAATTTAAAGTCACTCCAAAAGATGATAAAGTTGAGAAGAGAAGTAGAAACATTATGGCACAGACCAATAAATCGAATAGCATTACAGCTACAGAAGATACATCAATTATCAAAAGAATCAGTAATATTATCAAAAATTCTTAAAGATGAATATGATGATACATATGCAGATTTATTATTAAGAGAACAAATAAAGCTTAGTGCTGAGTTAAAGACTTTAGTTGACGAAGTATATAAGCTAGATGTTATATTATGTGATAATTATGAAACCAAAATTCATCCTAATTGATATTAAAAGACGATGTATTAAACAAAGTCGAACCTATAGATATCTTTCAAAAGTATATATCTGAACCAATAAAACTTAATAAGCCGATTAAATCTCCATTAAGAGAAGAGAAACATGCTAGTTTCTGTATATATATTAATGAAAATGGAGATATGGCTTATAAGGACTTTGCTGGAACACAAGGATCGTGCTTTGACTTAGTAATGAATATGTTTGGCCTGTCATTTTTTGAAGCCGTACAGAAAGTTGCACAAGATTTTTTTATTGATGATAATCAAGTAAAAAAGATATATACACCAATCAAGCCTAGCTATATAAGTAAAGTAAAAAAGAAGCATAGCTCTATCTCTGAAGATAAAATTATGTTTCAAATAGAAGAAAGAAGCTGGGCTAAAATTGATGATTATTATTGGCAGGAATATAAGATATGTAAACAAACATTAAAAGAATATAATGTTATACCCATATCTAAAGTAACTAACCTAATTAAAAACTATACAATAGACGAATATGAATGTAATATTATATATGCTTATAGTTATGGTAATAATAGGTATAAGTTTTATAGACCTTTACTTGATGGAAGCAAAAGGTATTTTGGTAATACCAAGAAAGAAGACATTTTTGGCTTACAACAAATTAAAGACTGCGTAGTGCAGCCTAAAGAAATTATAGCTATATGTGCAGGACAAAAAGATGTTCTGTCACTATGGGACAATGCTGGTATAAGAGGCGTTTCACTTAATTCTGAAACTTCTAACCTTACCCCTTCTCAATATTCTGATATTAGATCTTTATGTAATCATCTAGTCACTATTTATGATAATGATGAAACGGGAAGAGCAATGTCTATAAAGCTATATGAAGATTTTGCAATACCATATATAGAATTGACAAATATAACTGAATATAATGATATAGCCGAATATTTTAGTCAAAGTGCTGATTATCAAGCACTTCATGATTTAATATTTACTTGTATTTACTAAAATTTTATTATATTTGTTTATATGATATTTGAAATCAAAATAAAAGATCTAAAACCTACAACTCTTTTAAAGCTGATAAGGCAAGGGCTTGTTAAGGCACAAGATGCTATGGATCCTGAAAAGGTAATAGCGTCTTTTAACCTTACAAATCAAGAGTTAGATAGGAAAAAAACAGATCTAATATATTAGACTAAATTGGTTTTTCCACATTTAGTATGTTGATATCATGCTTGATAACGACACAGAATATTTTTATCTTTATTTTTTAATTAAAACCCCTTTTTAACTATGGACAACCGTAGACTTGAAATCATGCTAGGACAATCTGTTAACCTAGCAAACGCTGCATGCTTGCAAAGCAAAGCTTACGAACAGGCAGCAACTCTTGAATCAAAAAAAGAAATTATTGATATTGCTATAGAGTTTTATTTTAACATAATAAAAGATGCAAATGATAAGCATCTACCAGAAAATAAAATGACAGACACATCTTATGGAAAAAATTATAATCCTAATTATTCTAAACCTAAAGGTGTTATTACAGAAAAGCAAATCAAAATGATTCATGCTATTATTAAATTCAATCAAAGTATACCTTTAGATAAAGTAGAATTTATACAAAATAAAATAACTACAAACACTTTAGATAGAACAGATATTGATGAATTTGCTAAATCTTACGGCAGACAATAAATAGTAAAAAAGGGGAAGATATAATAGCAAAATCAATTGCACCCCCTTTTTTTATTTTTTAACACTATGAGCAGTTTAAACCTAATTGATAGCGCATATGCTAATGCAAATAACCTTGTCCTTGAGAAGAGAGTAATAGGCTCTATGCTCAAGAACTATGAGTTATATACAAATTATAAATCCAAGTTACGTATTGAATTCTTTTTTGATGAAAAGAATAAAGCTATTGCAAAGCTAATCACAGAGAACAATTTTAAATCTCTTGATAAAGATGTGGTTTTGGATAAAATATCTAATTATGAGATATTTAAAATAATTAATATTGATAAAATAAATGATTATTTAGAAAGCCTTATAAATGAGGGAACGATAGCACAAAAAGGCCTTGATGAACAAATTAATGTACTTCAAGAACACTATATGAGAAGACAGCTGTTATTGCTTACTCAGGATATATTTATGAATGTCATTAATAAAAAGGACTTAAATGAATTATCAGAAAAGGCTCGTAAAAGAATCTTGGATGTATTTGAAACTAAAACAAACCACAAATCCTCTTATGATATGCTTGTGGATTTCCATGAATCTTTTAAAACTAATAAAAGAGTTATTAAGTCGGGAATTGAAAGCTTAGATCAAATCATACATGGCTTTGATGAACAAACCGTTACTATAATTGCAGGGAGGCCTTCTATGGGCAAAACTGCATTAGGGTTGAACTTAGCCCTTAATATAGCAAAGCAGGGCTTTAGAGTGCCATTCTTTAGTTTAGAAATGTCTTTTAATCAATTGGTAAGAAGACTACTAGCTATTAATCATGATATTGAGATAAGCCAATTTCGTAAGCCAGGATTTTATGCAGATCATAAAAACAAATTTAAAGATACATTTAAGCTAATAAAAGATGAAACTCTTATTATAGATGATTATAGCAACCGATTAGGAGATATAGTCAGCAAAATAAAGTTTTATAAGACTAAATATGATATCGGAGCAGTTGTAATAGACTATTTGCAGCTTATACGTTATAATAATAATAGTCGTAGTAGAGAACAGGAAGTTGCCTATATAAGTGCAATCATTAAAAATGAAATTGCAAAAGAGCTTAATATGCCTGTAATACTATTAGCACAATTATCTAGACAGGCCGAAAATCGAAAAGAGTCCAGACCACAAATGTCTGATCTACGAGAATCAGGAAGCATAGAAAATGATGCAGATAACATCATACTTATACATAGGCCCGATTATTACAATCCAGAAACTATGTCTATACCTGAACAAGAAGCAGAACTTATAGTTGCTAAAGGAAGAAATACTGGTACTGGTATTGGAAAAACAACCTTTGCATTAAAAACTAATAAGTTTGGAGAGTATAAAGGAGATTCTATTTATAATACTGATAACTACAATAATTTATATTATGGCACAGGAGCTGATTATACCGATCCGTTTTCTTGATGGAAACATTGTGCCTTATAATTTAGAATTATGGGCGCAGATTAAAAATATGAATGAGGGAAAGAATGTATTATTAACGGTTAAACCATTTTTCAATAGTAGATCATTAAAACAAAATGCATATTATTGGGGATTTATGATACCTAAAATGAGAACATTCTACACAGAGTTTTACGGAGAAGAGATAAGCAAAGATGATATACATTCATATAATGTAAAATGTATTCTCGGAGAAGACTTTATGATTAAAGAAGTACTTTCAATACCTATCATAAGTAGAACAAGTAAGACTCCAAGCCAGATGAATACTAAAGAATTTGCTAATTTTATAAGAGATGTGCAAAAACTTTGGGCAGAACATGGCCTGTACATACCTGATCAAGATGTATATTTTGGGGGATTAAATAACGAAAAATGATAATTGAATACTTTTCACAATTAAATGACGAAGATTTGAATAAACTATTAGATGCATATAGTGAAGCTTTAAAAAGCAACGTAACAACATTTACATTTAATAATTATAGTGTAACCACTACGTTTGCTAATTACATATTAAAATATAATAATATTTATTATGATGAAAATAATAAACTATGAATTATTGGCTTGCTCCAGGAATTAGAGGTTTTGATATAAAAGGACATATATCAGAATCTTTAGAGACAGACATTAAGCTTGTATATCAGAATAAACCAAGTTCTTTGCTGCAAGCTATTTTAGAAAAAAGTTATTTAAATTATGTAATTCAAATATGTGAAGAAATTTTTGAAGTAGATAATATGTTTTCTAAAAGTAGAAGAAGAATATATACAGAATCAAGATTTGCCTGTTGGTATTTACTAAGAAATGTTTTACATATGTCTACAACAAAAATAGGATTGAAATTTAATAAAGATCATTCTACTATAATTAGTGGAACTGGGCAACATACTTCGCTTGTTCAATTTGAAGAAGATTATAAATATAAATATTTTCAAGCAAAAAAATTATTAATAAATAAAATGATAAAAGATGAAAAGAACTACCAGCACCTCAGAGATTAACAATGACAATTACTATAATGATATAACTCATGTAACTAACTCAATGCTGGGATATCTAAAAGAATCACCTTTACACCTATATCATTACTTAAAGAAATCCTTAGTTAAGCAATCAGATGCTTTGTCTTTTGGTAATTTCTATGATGAATATTTATTAGAGCCTGATGTATTTAAACATAAGTATGCTATTATGCCCGATAAAATGAGAAGAGGAACTAAAGCTTATACTGAATGGCTAACCGATCATCCTAAAGATATTCAAACTATACGTGGCAATGACTTTAAAACAATAGAGTATATGGCTAATGCCTTACATGGCAATAAAGACATATTTGAAATGCTACGTATTGGAGAAAAACAAAAGATACTTCAATGGGAAATAGATGGTGTTAAATGTAAAGGTAAGCTCGATAACTATATACCAGGGGAAGCTATTGTTGATCTAAAGACAGCTAAAGAAGCTAATATAGACTATTGGAGATCAGTCGTTAAATACAATTATCACTATGATAGACAGGCCAGCTATTATCAAAATGGCGAAGGCAATAATCTAGACTTCTTTTGGGTTGTTCAAGAGAAAAAATATCCTTATATTCCTATGCTTGTGAAAGCTTCTAATGATACATTATATGAAGGGTATGAAAAGTGGCGAGAGCTGCTAAAGCTTTATAAGCAATTATTTGTAGAACAAAATTTTAACCCTCAAGAATATGTCAATTATTATGAACTATAATAATGAAGATCTTATTATAAAATTAATAGACATCTATAAAGACCCTTATAGGGTTCAGAAAATCCTTAAAGATAAATATAGGATAAACATAGACATTAAATCACTTTGCAAAAGACTGCCAACGTATGTATATAATATCAGATCCAGGAGATGAACAAGAATTTATTTATTCAACTATTAAAAAAAATTAAGATGAAAACATTAACTAAAAATCAAAAAGCTTTTATTTATAGAATAAGAATTGAATCCAATGAATGGGATTATAAAAAAGGAGATAAATATGATGTAGTTTCATTTGATGAAAATTTTAAATCTTCTATAGAAAAATTTGAAAACGAATATAGTGGAAGTGAATTTCCTTTATATAAAATAATAGAAATTGAAGAAATAGATAAGGAATGGGTATGGGAAAGCAAGAAGGATGAATTAAAACTTGATAATGGTTTATTTAATTCAAAAGATAAGTTAGCAAAATTATGAGCTATCCTACTAAACAATTAGATTTAGTTAAATTCATTCTAGAACGCAGTCCAGAAGCCAGAGATAATGATAATATCTTATTATGGATTGTATGGAAGAAAGAATATCCTATTATAGATAATGACATAGAAGAATTTAAAAAGCTGTTTATATCTAAGCAGCTACCTTCTATGGAATCAATTACAAGGGCTAGAAGAAAATTGCAAGAAGTGTATCCTGAATTAAGAGGATTAAAATATGATAAACGACAAAATAACCAAAAACTTTATAAAGAAGATTTAGGTTATAACGCATCAAGACATTAACTTTAATATTATAAACAATATGGAAAGATTTATTATAGTATCAGAAAGAGCCAACGATAGAACAATACGAATTAATGTAAACTCTATTATGTGTTATTATCCCTCTTATGATGATAGAGGAATTGAAATAATAGAATATACTACTATACAGCTAACTGGAAATAAAGTTATGTGTAAATTAGATGTTGATGGAATGTCTTCTGAATTAGATCAATATTTTATATTATTAAAAAATGATATAATTAAAGAAAAAAGCTTAGAATATAATCATATATTAAATTCTAATATTATTCTTACAGCAAACAAAGGAGCTAATATTCCAGAAGATTATAAAATGGATTAATGATATTATTACCTATAATTCCTGTGCCTAAACCTAGAATGACAGTTAGTGATCGTTGGAAAAAAAGACCAGCTGTTATTAGATACAGAAAATATTGTGACGATCTTAGATATCAAACTGAAAAGCAAGGATATGAAATTACAAATCCTTTGTCTATAGTATTTGTTATACCTATGCCTAAATCTTGGTCTAAAAAGAAAAAAAACTTTATGGATAGTAAGCCGCATACTTCAAGGCCAGACTTAGATAATCTTATAAAAGCCTTTCAAGACGCTTTAGCAGAAGAAGATTCTCATATTCACACATATGGAAAAATGCACAAAATGTGGGGATATGAAGGAAAAATAATTATAATTGATTATATTTGATTAATTCTGTAGTTTTAGATGAGCATTAAGTGTTCATAGTGTTAAAAAAGAAAAGGGGAGCCATTCGCTCCCTTTTTTTATTCTAACTCACAAACCCAGCAAATTCCAAAACTTGATGTTTGCAACACATTTCCTCCACAAGATTTACAACGAACAAAATTATCATGCTTTATAAGCTTCATAAGTTGCTCGTCAGTAGGCTCTTCATCTTTTGAATTCTCAATAAATTCTTTGTATATATCGGCATTATCTTCCTCTTCCCAAATTCCCATTCCTGATGACATTTAAAACACAGTATATTTATATTATCTATATAGTATCTTAAATTAGGATAAGCTCCTTTAGTTAAGATATGACTAAAATACACAGGATTATAATCATCTCCTAAATCTTTGCTACAATTTTCACAGAAATGTGGCTTTGATTTCCATAACTGATGAAAAAACTTGGAGTCATCTTTAGCTGTCTTATAGCCTTTTTTAGATCTTGGATTAATCTTAGTAGGTTGTTTTGATTTAGAATTATCTTTCCAGATAGATGACCTTTCTTTCTTCCAGCAATATTGACATTGCTTCTTTTTTTTGTGGTATATATATCTTACATTACCACAATCATTACATAATTCCTTTTCTTTCATATCATCTTGCTCTTATTATTTCACATTGAATCAGTCTTCTATCAACATCTCTATTAGATGGATTCTTATAGAAGAACTTTAACCAATATGCCCCTTTTGGTTTTGGGGGATGGCCGCTCTGGATTTCCCAACCTAATTTTCCCGTTTTGTAGGAATCTTTATAAGTGCTTGTATTTATTAATAAACATTCATCTTGATAGACCTTTCCTTGCTGTGATAATCTCATTCTTTGATGAGATACTACAAATTCATTATGGCTATGGCCCATCCATAAAAGATCTGCATCAGGTACAAAGGTAAGCCTTTGCATATGTTTATTTACACCCTTTGTCATTAAAGATGAACCACCAGTACCATGATAATAGTGTAAAATGATAGCCTGACGACCTCCTTTAAAGCCTCCTTTTGTGTTTTTATGAAACATAAATCTAACATAGCCACCATATTGTCCATTATATACAGGATTTCCTGTTTTATATTTTAATAAACCACATAATCTTTCAGTAACATTTGTTTCAGATCGTTTCAATATGGCCGTTTCATGGTTTCCCATACCAATCATTATCAAATTTTCTGTATAAGGTTCTAAAAATTCTACTGCATCTTCAATTACATTGTCTATGTAATTCATTCCTAAGTGTTTAGGATATAGTTTTTTTGCACTACGCGGATCTGATCTGCCTTCCATTAAGCAGAAAAAGTCCCCATTTATAAGTATTCCAGCATCTCTTTTTTTAGCTTCTTCTAAATGTTCTTTAAAAAGCTTTCTGTCGCAATCGGGATTATCAAAATGAATATCAGAAGCAAGAAGAAACCATTGTTCCCATCCTGCTTCATATCCCATGTTAACTTTAAATACGTTTGATGCCGTTTGATTTAAATCATAACTAGGCATTTATATGATTAAGATGGTTGCTTAGAAAAATCTTGCAAATCACTATTTGTGAATTTTCCAGATTTCCCTTTCTTCATTTTAATCTTGCCACCTTCCCCGTATTTAGGAATTTTCATGCCAGCTTCAGCTGGTTGCATGGCCATACCATTATATTTCTTTGATTTACCTTTTTTCCCGTACATCTTATATTATTTTAGATAATGTTTTTACTTGTAAAATTTCTTTTACTTCAGCATATATTTCTGAAGTTACAAACATTTTGTCTTTAGTAAAAATTACAGCAGAAGTATTTTCCTTGCCGATATAAAATGGTCTGACATATACGATGTGGTCTACATTAATTAAAGTAGATTGCTCTTTACCCTCTTTATCAACTATATTTAGTTCGACAATTTTAGACACTTGCAAGTTCTTTAATTACTGGTTTATTAGCATCTAATACATCTAATATAGCCCATAGCATAGTTAATGTTTGATGATTGCCTTCTAGATCATGTAACGAGTCTATATTAATATCAACAGTATGCAAATCAACATCTGCATCTAACTCTAATAAGTTTTTATATTCCTCATTAGCTTTATTCATGTCTTTCATAACAGGAGCGTTGTCTTTCATTATAGGTTCACCATTTTTATCTAACTTAGAATACTTTTTTACTATATCAATCCTTTTTTCGTCATAGTATTTAGTAGTACTAACCAATTTATTTATATTTCTATAAATAGCATAAGATAGTTTAGCTGGTAAATTAATATTTTCTTGTGTTACTTTATTGCTAAATTCGTTTAGCAAAATGTTAAAATCTACAAATTCTCTAATTGATTTCATTTCATTTCGTTTTTAAACTTGATTAATTTTCTTCTTTTACCTCTGCTACCTTATCTGCGCTAGTAGAGATTTCTTTAATATTAAAAGCTGCAAGATATCCTGCACCTACACCTAACCCTACAAGAGCTAGACCCACCATAAGGGCTTTATCGTTTCCTGACTCTAAACCGCTATCAATAACAGTTAGTCCTACTGTGATAAGAGAACCGCCACCAAACACGCTAAAAACACGCTTAGACGATACTTTTCCTTTATGATCTTTTAGTACACTAGCCGTAGCTTTTGCTGCGCTAGGTATTGCTTCTGCTAATAGTTTCTTAAACATATTTCATATTTTTGACAAATATACAAAATTATGATGGTTGCATATCAAAGCCGTTATAATTACTTTTAGGAACTTTACCGCCTTTTCTCATTGAGACTTCAGTTAAGCCTTTATAAGTTTTTCTAGCCGTTGCTGCTTCTTCAGGATTATTCATATCTAAGCCAGCCCACTTTGCATGTTTCTTAACTTTTCGATTGAGCTTTTTATTAGCTCTTTCTGATTGTCTTGCAACTTTTTTTGGATTAGTTCCCATAGCTATATATTAAGAAGGCTGCATATCAAAGCCATTGTAGCCAGTTTTTTTAATTTTGCCACCTTTTCTATACAATACTACATCATCAGACGAATCTTTTACGGTATGCTTTTTAGTTCTTCTTGCTCCCTGTCTAGTAGGAGCTCCATACTTGTCAGTCCTAATTTTTACAGGCTTTCCTGTTTTATCGCTTACAATCATTATAGATGATCTTTTGTTAACTTTTTTATTTTTTTTCGCACTCATAACTTATGTTTTAATTCAATTAATTGTTCTACTATTTTGTCGTTTTTATCGTCTATATCTTTTCGTAAACCTTCTATTTCATTTTCTAAAGACTCTATACGATGAGTATATTCTTCATGGAACTTATCCATTTGTTCGCCATGTTTTTTATCTGACTGGTATTTACTTACCAATAAAGATATAGTCCACATACCTAAGATACCATACTCTAATAAATTTTCCAATATTTGTTCCATCAAAAATCTGCTTCTTCTAATAATGTATATGTAAACCCATTGCCCCATACCTTAGAAGCTTCTTTAAATAATTGCATCTCAATGTCAAACAATACAGGATTTGGCTGAACCTGACATCCTGCACTCCATTTATCAACTTGAGAGCTGGTACGCTTGGCATTTGCACGATGATGGTTAATGCCAAACAATCCTGTATCTTCAAAACCTTTAACGTCTATCATTTCGTCTTTATCGGGATCTCTATAAACAGTACAAGGTTTAACCTGAACTAATGCAGGGTATTTGCCTTGATGTTTTCCTAATGCCCACATGCCTCTATATTGGCCAGGCTTTAATACAGCCGTTCCCTTAATATTCATAGGATGTGTTCTCCAATAAAGCCCTGGATCTGTAGTAATGGCAAACTCTAGGCTATTCCAATAACCTAAATAACGCCAAAAAATAACCATGCGATCATTGAACCTATTAGAGCGTTCATCTTCTGACCGAATTCCGACAATATTGAGATTAAAATTTTTCTTATCATCTTCAAATACGACATAACCATTTCTTTTAAGTGTGTTAATAATTTTTAATAGGGATAAATCCATAATTATTTTTTTTTAGCAAAACGGCCATTATCATCTCTGTCTGGCCATTTATTCATACATGCAATATGATCATTTAATTTATTCATTTGCTCTTTCATGTCTTTAGCGAATATATCAAACTTTTCTGTTAACTGTTGGATCTTAAGATTGTTAACATGGGATATTTTATCTAATGCCTGATCAAATTTTTGTTCTGCAAGATCTATTTTACCTTTAAGCTTACCTTGTGCTTCTTTTCCTTCTCTTATATCATTATATAGTTGCTTCATCATAAAGCCTACAACCGCTAATAGAATTCCTAAAGCATATAATAATATGTCTTGCATATTTTCCATTATTCAAATTTATTATAAAGTAATTTATCAATATTTTTTTGAACCTTTTTAATGGAAAAAGACTCTGGACACATCTGAAACATTAGATTTCCTTCAAACCTCTTTTTTTCTTTTCCTTTTTCATATATAATTAATGTTGGCACTACCTTAACGCTATATTTTGTTTGCAACAACGGCTCTTTTCCTATATCTACTCTTACATATTCGCAGCGTTTTAGATCGCTTAACTCATTAACTTGATTGCTTTTATTCCAGCTTGCCCAAAATTCTACAACTGTAATGATATTAGTTTTTTCTAATTGCCTATTTAACTGGCTTTCTGTTAAAAAAGGTATACTTAATACTGTAGTAGCCGTAAAAAAATATGCATATAATTTACTCATCTTCTTCTTGCTTGTAATAAAGTAACCTTTGTTTTTAAGATGTCTAAATCTTTTTTCATTTGCTCAATATCTTTCTGCATCTGTAAAAGTGTTTGTCTAGACATCTGATCTTTCATGCTAAATTCTCCCCTAGTAGGAGGATATGTTTCTCTTGCTCTTGTATCAGCAGGATCAATCATATATATTCCTGTACCTATTTTTGGCAATTCTTTAGCCTCTTCAATTTCTGAATGTATCTTATAATAAAAACCTACTAATGTAGCTATTCCAACAGTAATGGCAGCTAATGTTTTAATGCTTATTTGAAACTTACTATCCTCACTTAGCTCACTCATAACACTCTTATTGCTCCTATTGTGGTTTTTATAATTTTAATGGGTTTTTTATCTTTCATTATCTAAACATAAAATTTATTCCTGTCTTAAACTGATAATGAGGAATATGCCAGAATCTCGTATACTGACCTTCAATAAAAAAACCAAAATTCTTCTTCAACTTAAATCCCAATATAAGACCAATATCAAAATCTATATATTTTGGCACAATCTTATTTATTCCTATCTCTTGATGATGATTGCCATGCTTATTATAATAATCAAAGCTATGTTTAGATATACCATAATGATAAGGATATACATTTAACCAGCTGTGCATCCAAAAGTTTTCTTCGTAAGTATAAAAGTCTACACCTACTACAGCAGATATCTCTCCTTGCATACCTAATGAATCTAATACATCTTCGTTATACTGAGCTACTATATCTCCATAGTAATACTTATAAAACTCATCATCGCTTTCTGCTATCTTTACTCCATCAGGATTAAACCATTTCCAAGCTCCATGACCATCGTGTATCTCATAATGCTCATCTGTATATCCATACTTATAAGCCAACGGTCCCCACCATGAGTTCTGAGACACCCAATCAGCAATAGGATCATATCCATATACAGGATGGTTTCTATATGAGCCTCCAGCAGTAAAGTTAAACTTGCCTAGATTATATCTTCCACGTAGAGTAATGTCAGTATATTTCAAATCAATCATTTGATTATCCTGATATGAGGCTTTAATCATAAAATATGGCTGAGAAAACCGCACCCATATCTCGTTATCAGAATATACATCTCCTTCATCTCTGACAAAGTTATACTTGATATTATACTCTAAGCCATTGATAGCTCCTACATTGGAGGCTGTGCTAATAGATTGCTCTGAACCATCATAAAATTCATCGTCTTTATAATCGTATTCATAACGAGCTATTCGCCTTATGCCTAATGTTATATTATAGTCAAATTTACGTCTTTCAGTAACATCATATAGAGTACCAGAAGAGTCCATAGTAAAGGACTCGTCTGGAGTTATAGGATTTTGAAGACTTGTAGACGCATAAAAAGTAGCAAACCTAAAGAGGTCATCATACAATTTATCCGTATCATAAGCTTGGCTATATAAAGCTTGACTGACTAATAATAATATTATAGTAATATATCTCATCCACAATATTAGTTTATAGGTCTGTATTAGCTACAGTATATCCATCAGCTGCTACAAGATCTTTTACTGCATCATGAATATCTGCTAAACTTTGCGCTTTGTCATCAGCTAAAGAAACCATATAAAAAGTTTGAATCTCTTTAGAGGTATCATTGCCTTCTCCATCTTTATTTAGTGCATTGATTTTTACACGATTTTTTCCTGCCGTATAAGAAGCTTTTGCATCATATAAATTTAATGTAGCAGCAACCGATTTTCCATCTGGTCGTAAAACCATTTCTAGTCTAGCATACACGCTGTCTAATTCTAATGATGTGCCATCAAGTCCTAATTTAGCATCACCCTTTTTTGTTATTGTTAAAGCCATTTTAAAGTTTTTATTTGTTTTCTAATTTTGCTTCTAGTTCCACTATTTTAGCAGTCAGTTCTTGTACTGCTTTAATAAGAGGAACAATTAATTCTGTTTCTCCTAGCTCTTGCATGCCATCTTTATTCTCTTTCCATACAGGAAAATTAGGATGTCCAGCAGTATCCATTGATTCTTTTACTTCTTGAGCTATAAAGCCATAATGAGTTTTGTTAGGATTTTTTCTTTCCGTTTTGTCAGCATTGTACTGGTCAAACTCTTTAGGATATTCGCTTGGAGCTTTCTTTTTATAAGTAACGGGTCTTAAATCATTAATAAAGCCAAGACCTAATTCAGAGTCCCTTATATCTTTTTTAATTCTTCTATCAGATGAATGTGTCCAAGTATTGTTTTCTCCAAAGTCATTAGTTATATAGTCTGAGTCAACACCTATTCTAATAGTTTCTGTTCCTGCTCCTGCTAACGCATCAACCCCTGCCTTTAATACGATTTCATCCGCAACGTCTACGGCAGAAGCATCTGCCAAATGTCCAATATATACATTATTTGAGCCTGTTGTAATAGTGTTCCCAGCTTCATAGCCTAAAGCAACATTGCCATCTCCTGTAGTTATAACCGTTAAAGTATCTTTACCAATAGAAGTATTATAAGCTGCCGTAGTACTGCCTGTTCCCCCCTCTAACGCTTGATACCCATATGCTGTATTGCCATCGTCTGCTATTTGCCTACCGCATTGCCATCCGATAAATGTATTATAATGATGATCTGCAACCTGAGAACCAGCACTATAGCCTATTCCCATATTTCCTTCTCCAGTTGTTAAACCTCCAAGAGCATTGTAACCAATACCTACTACACCATATGAGTCAGTATCACAAATACAGGCATATCCAGCTAAAGCCCCTATAAATATGTGTCTTCCAGATTGTGCGGCTATAGTACCTCCAGCAGCATACCCTATCATCACATTATAATCCTCTGTTGTAACAGCAGTACCAGCACCTGAACCTATACATATATTATGTATTCCTGTGCCTTGTGTAACACTATCTAAAGCATTTAATCCAATAGCTATATTATCAGCATCATTGGTAAGCTTCATTATTTGAACGCCATCACTATCTTGAATTAATATAGCAGTTGTTGTGTGTGTATTTCCACTACCTTTCACATGAAGGTTTGCAGTTGGAGCAGTCCATGTATTACCTAAGTTAATACCTAATTTAGTAGCTCCAGCACCTGAAAATTCTCCATGTAACAACATCTTGCCACTTTCTCCTAGTGCTAATGAACTAGCTTGAGTGGTAATCATGCCATAACCAACCCCTATTTGAAAGTTGCTTCCAGCAACACCATCAGTATCTGCACCAAGCATTGTATTTTTATCACCCGTAGTTAAAGCATCTCCTGCTCTTCTTCCAAGAGTTACATTATAATCCCCACTTGATATATTTTCTCCTGAATGACTACCAATCATAGTGTTTGAATGTCCAGCAGCTAAATCGTATCCAGCATTTCTTCCAATTGCTACGCTATCATCTCCACTACTTCCACCAGCCCTCATTGCATCATAACCTATGGCAACACACGTACCTGATGTTGCAGTCATACCAGCAGCATAACCTATAAATACATTGCCATGAGTGCCAGTTATGGCATTCCCAGCATAGTAGCCTATCCCTATATTTCCAAGTGCCGTTGTTAGAGCAGATAAGCTATATGTCCCCATTGCATTGTTATAGCTTCCTTCTGTGAGAGCATCTAATGCAGCTCCCCCCATTGCCGTATTAGCTCTATGCGACCCAGCCAACGTGCCAGTAACACAAGCTGACCCTGAATTAGCTCCATTCGCTATAAACACATTATATCTTAAATCAGATGCACCATCAGAACTATCAAATACTTTGGCATCTGCTAAACCATCTAAGTCTGAAGCACCACCACCGCCTGCATCTTCCCAAGCAGGAGCAACGCCTGCACCAGCAGAAGTTAACACTTGACCATCAGTACCATAATTAGCACCTCCTATTCCTATTTCACCCTGACTTGTAATTCTTAATTTTTCTGTAGCTGCCTCTGAATGTCCTGTATAGAATAATAAATCAGTTGCATTTAAGTCAGCTGCAAATGTTCCTTGTGCTACTGCTGCTATTGAAGCCGCAATAGTAATTGCATCTGTTCCTCCAGCCTCAAGTGGAGCTTGGAAGTCTATTTTGCCAATAACATCATTAGCGTTAATATTTGTTAATGATGTAGCTAGACGAAGTTTGCCTGTACTTGTAGTTGCATCAGCAGATGCCCCCATTATTGTTAGTTGGTCTTCTGATTGGTCCCACAACATATAAGCTCCAGCAGACGCACCAAATAATTTAACATCATACCCTGTGTCATCTACTCCTACTGTAAGAGTATTTGAAAACTGAGCTGCGGCTGAAAATGTTTTAGCTCCTGAAAATGTTTGAGTCCCTGACAAGTGTGCTGTATCAGAATCTAAATATGCTGAAGCTATAGCCGTTCCTTGCCATGTTCCTGTTCCGATAGTTCCAACTGAAGTAATCTGAGTTTGAGCAGCGTCTACATTTAATGTAACACTACCACTACTGCCCCCACCACTTAATCCTGTGCCTGCGGTAACGCCTGTAATATCTCCTGCTGCTGTAGTATAACCATAACCCTCTATCTTCTCTTTGATTGCACCTGACGACATTATATGGTCATCAGCATCAACGAACTCGGAACCAATATCTATATCATCAAATGCGTGTCCACCTATTGTTACACTACTTGTTAAAGTTAAATTTCCTGTTACGGCTAATGTAGAACCATTAAATGTTAAATTATCTTCTGATGAAACCGTTCCATCTACTCCTGTTGATGTTAATAGTTCATTATCAGCCCCATCGGTTCCTGTTAAGAATACTTCTAATGAATCTGTTGTATATAAAGGCATATCTTTTTATTTTATAATTGTTACAAATGTACTTCCTGTTTTACTTCCTTCAATTATAGCAGTAATACTTCCTTGAAAAAAGTAAGGCGCTTCCCACATTGTATCTTTAGTAATTCTTACAGAATAGCTTGATGCACTTACTGTATCACCGCCTAGTTTAATATAAATTGCGCCAGTAGTAGCATTAGTAATAATAACTCCTTTGGTTGTTGTAGAAGCCGCCACGATTTCTACGCTAGTACCTATTGTTCCATGTGCGACAATACTAAAGCTAGAGTTTGAACCTTTAGATTCTGTCTTTCTTGTTAAGTCTTTTATTAAATCCTCTGAATAACTCATTTTTATTTCTTTTTATGTTATTAAAATTACTAAAAATTTTCTATTTTTTAGTCTTAAACTTTTCATCATTTATGCCGCAGCCTCACCAGCTGACTCTGTTCCATTGGTTGCAAATTCTGTTACCACCCAATTAGTTGCATTTACACAAACACATCTAACTAAAGATGAACCAGCATTTATTGCTGATTCTGCATTACTGCCTGACCCACCATTTATTTTTACAGAGGCTGGCGCACTAG
>TARA_R110002153_G_scaffold4688_2_pt1 | contig 19109 bp, 13 predicted proteins | sample TARA_R110002153 | Tara Oceans TARA_R110002153 (sample SAMEA4398193) | marine metagenome | biome: Polar Biome; feature: [SRF] surface water layer (ENVO:00010504); material: water (ENVO:00002006), including particulate matter (ENVO:01000060) such as... | depth 5 m
ATATTAAGCAAAAGAGTTCTCTTTTGCTATTTTAAACTGGAAAACACATAATGTCTTTCCAAGTTGTTAAAAGGAGATAAGCAATGGCTTCTTTATTTTTTAACAGAGATACGAAAGTTTACGCAACGGACGGCGTCGGCATTTGGGAAATCCCAGTCTTGGACGGATTCTCATTTAGTCAAGCTACCAACGCAAACGAAGTAACTCTTAGTGAGATGACAAGCTCTGCTGGAGTTTCACGACGCTCGAGACAAATGTTCACTGATTCATTTGCTCCTGCTGAATGGTCATTTTCAACATATATTAGACCCTTTAAATCTGCGGGTGCCAACACTGTTGGTAATGCAAATAGGAATAGTGCGACTAACCATCATATGGTTGATGAGTGTATGTGGGCCTGGTTTACCGGTAAACCTACGTATACAGCAACAGCCTCAGGTACTAGTTCTGCTTGGTCTACAGGTTGGACTCTTGGTACTTCAGAAAGTACTTTGTCTAATGCAGGCTCTAATAGAGTAGACCTTAAAACGTTTGATTTGTACTTTGTTCTTGGAGCAAAGGATGATACAGACCCAAGCGGACCAACAGGACCTACCTATACAGATGGTAATACTCTTATCTATAAACTGGAAGGCGCTGTAGCTAATGAAGCAAGTATCGATGTTGATATTGATGGAATTGCTACTGTACAATGGTCAGGTTTTGCTAGTATTATATCTGAGCAAAGTGCGTTCAATGCTGCTCTAGCTATTACAGAAGGTACCGCTGACACGGATAACTTTATCCGAAATAGGCTTACTGCTATGACAGCAACTAGCTCTATCAGTGGTACTTCTAAAACGTATCTAACAACCCTTACGGGCGCTAGTATGACGTTTAGTAATAACATTAGCTTCTTAACGCCTAATACGCTTGGTTCTGTGAATCAGCCTATTGGTCACGTTACAGGTACTAGGTCTATACAAGGTTCTTTCAACTGCTATATTGATGAAACTTCAAATGGTAGTGCAGACTTGTTTGCCGATATTATCGGTGCTACAACAACTGTTACTAACTCTTTTGATCTTGACTTCTATATAGGTGGAGAAACCGGGTCAAATGACTTGACGCCCCCGGGCATGAAGGTCTCTTTCCCTACTGCTCATATTGAACTGCCAGTTCACAGCATTGAGGATGTGATTTCTTTAGAAACAACATTCCATGCCTTACCTAGCGCCATCGGTACACCCGATGAGTTTGATTTGACTATTGAAGGACCAGCATAAAAAATAGTTCTTGACTTTTTTGTTGACTTCACATATAATATATGGATACAACAAAAGGGGGTGGCTCCGGTCACCCCCATTTTTTTAACCTAAGAAGGTAGTTTCATGGAACAGAAAGAAAAAAAGCAACCCGTATCATTAAAATCACTAATGTCTCCAAGCAAGACGGTTACTATTGATTTTCCTGGGTATGAAGGGTTCACAGTTGATTTATGTCATCTTTCAAGAGATGAGCTAATTAAACTTAGAAAACGATGTCTTGTAAATAAGTTTAACAAGAAAAGCCATGTAGCCGAAGAAGTGCTAGATGATGATAAGTTTCTTACAGAATATTGCAAATCCATTATTAAAGGGTGGAAAGGTCTAAAGTTCCGATACTTAGAAGAGCTTCTATTAGTGGAAACAGATGATCTAGATCCAGATAGTGAATTAGAGTACTCAAAAGAGAACGCAGAAGTACTTATGAAGAATGCTTCTGTATTTGACACTTGGGTTACTGAGACTGTTGGTGACTTAGAAAATTTTACCAGAGCCAAGTAGAGACTATACTTGGCCTCTTAGCTAGATACTTCAGACAAGCTGAAGATATAAGCGTTGATACATATTTATCAATATGCGAAAAGCTAGGCCAAGAACCTGACCCACTAAAGATGCCGCTCACTATAGAAGATTTTCCTTCTGAAGTGCAAGTGGCATTTTTTATATACTCATATTTATCAGACAGGTGGGAAGGTATGAGCGGTATGTATCTAGGAAAGGACTGGTCAAACATCTCCTTTCTTTTTAAGATATATGGTATTGAAGAAAAGCAGACTACTTTTTTCTTTTGTAAGTTAATAGAAAGAGAAGCAGTTACATGTTCTTCAGAGAGATCTGAGGCAAAAAGAAAAGCAGAAGAACGAAGAACGAAAAACTCTGCAGGACCTGGAAAAACCTATGCACATAATGTACAAGGTTAGATCCCCCTTTTAAATATGGCTAGAAAAGCAAAAGTTACGGTAATAGTTGATGACAATGGCTCTATGCGCCTAACGGAAGCGAGTGCCAAAAAGTTAGGCACTCAGTTAGACAAAGTCGGCAACTCCGCTAGAAACACGGATAGAGGTATGCGTGGCACGGCTGAGATGTCTTCAAATTCAACTAAGAACTTCGCAAAACAATCACAAATGATGGGAGGGGTACTAGTACCCGCGTACGCTACTTTAGCAGCCCAGATTTTTGCGTTAAGCGCGGCCTACAGGTTTTTTCAGTCTGCTGCCGATTTAAGAGTACTACAAGATGGTCAGGCCTCCTATGCTGCAACTACAGGCTCCTCTCTTGCTTCTATTACTGCGTCATTACAAGCAGCTACCCAAGGACAATTAGCCTATAGAGAAGCTGCGCAGGCTGCTGCAATAGGAACCGCCGCAGGCCTAACAGCCTCTCAGTTACAAAGATTAAGTACTGTTGCTACTAAAGCATCTTCTGCTCTTGGAAGGGATCTAACTGACTCCTTCAATAGGCTAATAAGAGGTGCGATTAAAGCAGAACCAGAACTGTTAGATGAATTAGGTATTATCATTAGGCTGGCTGAAGCTGCGGAAAACTATGGAGCTAAAATAGGAAAGGCAGGCAAGGATCTAACAACTTTTGAAAAGAGTCAGGCAGTTGTAAATGCCGTAATAGAACAGGGTGAAGATAAGTTTGGTAAGTTCGAAGTAAAAGTAAACGCAGTAAATCAAGCCGGAAAATCCTTTAATGATCTATTGATAAATTTACAACTTTCTTTAGCACCTTTTGTCGAGTTACTATCTACGGCTGTTTCCCAAAGTGGGTTATTTGCTGCCGCAATAGCGGGGTTTGCTTTTGCAGGGCCTTTAAGGTCAATTGCCCCCACAGCACCCGTTATGGCAGGATTTGATAGTAAAGAACAATTAGGAAGGAATGTGATAGACCAAGGGTACATGGGATCCCGAATGGAGCAGATGGCTACGGGCACCTTCGATGACGCAGACCTAGAACAAATTATCAAAGACCCTGGACAAGGAGATGTAGGAGACGCTCCTCTAGCTAAACAGAAAGCTAAGATGGTTAAGCACTATGCGGTACAAACTAGAGCAGCAGTGTTGCACGAACAAGCGTTAGTACAAGGAGGAATGAAGGGCTTTTTTATGAAACAAAAAGCTCAGTATATTTCTATGATGGGGACTTCTACTAACGTTTTTAAGAGTATAAGAACAGTAGGTGTTCTTAGTTTTACTGCCATTGGCGCTGCAGCTGCTACTGCTTTTAGTGTGTTGGCCATAGCAGGGGTGCTATATACTTTATTCGAATTGGCAAAAGCATGGTATGACTCAACAGATAGTCTACACGAATATAAAAAAGCTACTGATGCATCCAATAAGGCTATGAAGGAGCAAGTTGAGAATGCAGCTAAAGTAGCTGACGGATTTAATGCTATTGAGACAGACGCAAGTACTGCTGCAATAGGCTTGTCTAAATTTTTAAACTCATTAAGTTTTAGTATTCCTGATAATTATTTAGAGAGGTTAAACCCGAACAGTTTTATGTTTAAGGAAGCTGCCCGTGACTATATTGAGCAGGTTCAAGCATTCAAGGATGAGTTATTTGATATTGCAAACAATTGGCTGACAGACATCCCATTAATTGGCCAGCTTGGTGGCTTTTTATACGCCGCGAGTGTCAAGACGAAACAAGAAGTAGAGTTGGATAGACTCAGAGACAGAACTTCGGTAACTAAAGACGAACTGTTACTAATGAGGAGGGCCGTTGACTTAGTACAGACTGCTATGAACGGCCTCAAGGGTAACGACTCGTTTAAAAAGTCTGCAGGAGGCGCGAAATTTTTAAACGAGATACTTGAGGACATTAGACCCGAGTATGAAGAGCTGCTACGTATATCACAAGAGCAAGTCCTTACTGAGACAGACAGAACGAGAGTCCTGGAAATAATGCGCGGTCTTGATCAGAGGGGTATAGCTTCTTTAGGGAAGCAAGTCCAGAAATGGACAGAGCTTGAGGGCAAGGCAACCGCGTCAAGCAACGCAGCCACTGAATATGCTAAAGAACTGGCCAAAGCAGGTAATCTGCTTGGTACTGAAGATTTGTTCAAAACTACTAGAATCCAGATAGAGAGCATACTTGGAGAGGTAGATGCTTTAGCAGAAAAGCTAGACGTGGTAGGGCAGGACAGTACGCCAGTTAGTGAAGACTTGGCAAGTTCTTTAACAGCATTATTCGGAAAAGAAATGCCCGATGGTATAAAAACTACAGAAGCTACTTTGGAAAGCGCTAATAAGGCGTTGAACAACTTTCTGACTACTTTATTGCTAGTTAAAAGTGCTCAAGAAGGCGCCATACTAGGCAATTACACCCGGAAAGTCCAATCACTTCAGGTTAGTAGCAACCCTTCTCGATTAAATAAAGCCGCTGAGCGTGATCGGGGCACGGAAGACGCAATAGCTGAAGTCCAAAGTAAGATTGATTCGGATCAGGTATTAATAGATGGACTGAAATCACGTGGGAGTATAGACCCTGAGTCGCCAAGTTTTAATGACAATAATGTCAATCTACAAAATCTAATCAAACTCCAAGCGTTGCAAAAACAACATGTTATAGCATTAAGGGCCGCTAACGTAGAAATGGGCAAACGGCAAGTATTTATGGATGCGCTGGGGGATGATAAACATGATGCTAAGATTCGTGACCTAGAGGGTTCTCTAGCCGCTTTAAAAGTAGATAAAACTAGACTAGACTCCGGTGTACAATTAGCTGCTATTAAGCTTGATACACTAAAGAACGAGGAGACGACAAACGAGAAGCTGATTGAACGATACAACAATCTGACTCGTCCTTTAATCGCTGGTGAACAACAGCAGTTAGATCTAGCCATTGCTAATCTCAACGTAGCTGAAGCCAAGAATGCCCAAGGGGAACGAGAGCTAACCTTAGCAAGAGGCCTTCTTGCCGTTAAAAAACAGCAAAATACTGTCGACAACTTAAGAACAACTGAGCTTCTGAGGCAAGCTAATGAGACTCCTTTATATAGCAGCCAAGCTGAGGGAGAGCGCAATGCTGCAAATGAGGCGATTCTACTCAGGCAAGACGCCGATGCTCTTCGCGCAGAGGCTGCCGGTAATGGTTTAGGCGCAAAACTCGGCGGCGGAGAATGGCTCCCAGGCGAGGAGGCCGGCCTAGAAGAAAAGGCGCAGATGAAAGAAAGAAATGCAGAGCAGGTAGTAGAACTCGCATCTGCAGCGGAAAAAGCTGGACAAGCTATATATGAGGGACTTTCAAGTGCGTTGAAGGATGGCTTAACGTCTATCTTTGAAGGAGGCTCGATTAAAAAAGCAGCACTTAATTTCTTTCTTGAGATAGGAAAAACTTTTCAGAACATTATGATGGACAGCCTTATCGAAGGCATACTGGAGGGCTCGAAAGCCGCGGAGCTGGCGAAAAAGATTGGAAGTAGCATAGGAGGCCTTTTTGGCATGAAAAGGTACGGAGGCTATGCAAATGAAGCTAGGTATGGATATGCAGGTATGGGGGATGGGTACGCACAGGGCGGTATCGCCAGAGGTAGAGACTCCGGGTACCCCACAATGCTGCACGGCACAGAAGCTATAGTACCTTTACCAGATGGAAATAATATTCCTGTAAAAATGGAAGGTAATGCAGGCAATACTAATAATGTAAGCGTAGCGGTTAACATAGACTCTAATGGAAATGCTCAGTCACAAACAGATGGTGCAGGTTCAGATATGAAGAATAGAATATTTGCAGAATCTATATCTCGGGCAGTTCAGGATGAGCTGAAGATACAATCAAGAGAAGGCGGAATTCTCGCTAGGAAATAATTATGGCAATAGGATTTATAATAGCAAGTTCAGAAAGTTATAATGGTACGGGGGGAAACATACAAGTAATCCCTGATAATGTTATGAATAGAACGTCCACCCCTAAAACATTAAAGGTTTCTTTTGGGGATGGGTATGAACAGCGAGCTGCCACAGGATTAAATGCCTTAAAAGAAACTTACATGGTTACTTTTAACAATAGACTAAAGGCAGAAGCGGATGATATAATAAGTTTCTTTAAAGCAAAGAAAGGAATAAGTTCGTTTCTGTTTACAGTTCCCGATAGTAACTCAAGTGGAAGCGAGGACACTGTAAAAGTACTTTGTGAGAATTACAGTACAAACTTTGTTAATTCTAATTTTTATAGTATATCTGCTCAATTTAGAAGAGTATACGAATGACAAATCTTATTGCAACGGACTCTGCAGGCTATGATCTAGATGCGATAGTAGAGTTCTATGAAATAGAAGTTAGCCCTACAACTACTTTAAGGTACCATGGGGGTGTAACAAATGTGTTAGCTGCCGTTGAATGGTATAACTATAAAAGTCCTTATGCAGGTGTCAGCTACGTAGCTATGCCTATAAAAATGGAGGGGGAAGAAAGACAGGCGATGGGCACACCTAGAAGACCTGCTCTTACAATAGGAACCGTTGCTACAACTTTCGGAGCTGATTTACAGTCTGCCGGTTTATCAGGGTATGATGGCTTAGTCGGTAAAAAAATAACTAAGCGTACTACTTTAGGGAAATATATTCATGATGGGGGTTCGGACACAGGGGCAGGTACTGCTCCTGTAGAATTCCCGAAGTCAACTTACTTAATAGAGAATATAGTAAGTTTAGGTGCTGAAAGTATAGTTTTTGAACTAGCTAATCCCTTTGATACGCAAGGAATAACAATACCACATAGAAAAGCTACTGGTAACCTATGTGCTTGGCTGTATCAAGGTGCTAGAACTAGCTCAGTAGGAGGGGAGTATTCCGCATGTTGGTGGCCCACAGATGGTCAGTGGCCTAGAGATGGCAATACTCATGCGGTATTTTTTAACGACCAAGATGAGCCTATTATACCTCATCATACTTCGTTCACTACATATTCTAGTGGTGCTGTTACTAAAGATATTTTTTATAAGACCACAGGTCCTACTAATGGTATGGGCAGGTTTAACGCGGATGGCTCCGTTACTAATATTACAATTACAGACTATTGGCAGTGTGTTACAACGTCCTCCTCGCCTGGTGTACCTACAGATACTAATATTAATTTCAGAAGAGTTCAAATATATACCTCCTATAGCTCTAGTACTGCTTATTTTGCTCATAGAGATAGTAGGTATAACCCTTACGTTCTAAACTCCGGAAAAATGTGGAGAGTAGCTTCTACCTGCACAGGTGAGACTCCTGGGTTTAATGCACACTGGACTCTAGGGGATGTTTGTGGTAAAAAGATTAACTCCTGTGCTATTAGGTACGGATTTAAGCCCTCCGGTTCAGGAAACAATAGACCTCCTACTACGGGGGTAGATACTACTGCAGTACTACCTTTTGGAGGCTTTCCTGGTTTAGGAAAGAAGTATTTAACATGATCGAATTAGTTGAAGAAATAAAGAGCCACTTTGACTCTGAGTACCCTAACGAGGGCTGTGGCCTTATAATAGACAAGGGGGACAATGACCTGTGCTGGGTTCCTAGCAAGAATATAGCAGAAGACCCTGTAAACTCTTTTGAGATAGAAGAAGAGGTATTTGTAAAACATCTACTATATTCTAATATAGTAGCAATAGTACACGATCATGTAGATTCTGATAGCAAAGCTAGCGAAGTAGACGTCGAAGCTTGTAAGGCTTTAAAAATACCTTACTGGATATTTAGCTATCCAAAGATGAAATTAACTGTTATATACCCAGAGGAGTAGACGTGAGAAGAACTGTATATTTTACCGGAGAACTAAAAGATAAATTTGGAGATAGCATAGTTCTAGACTCTGACGACCTTAAAGATATCACAAAAGGTATAGACGCTAATAGACCAGGATTTATACTTAACTTGCATAGTCTCCTAGAAAGAGGACTAGACTTAAGAGTTTATAACGCAGGTAAGTATATAGACCCAGAAAAAGACGGGCCTTTGTTTCCTCTTGCTAAGGGAGATTTGATATTAAGTGTAGCTCCTCAAGGCGAAGGAGGAATGAAAGAAATCTTAGCAGGCATATTATTAGTCATCTTAGCTTTTGCACTACCTGGACCTGTCGCCTCCACTTTTGCTAGTTCAGCATTACTTACAATAGGCTTGAACCTAACAATGATGGGTGTTCAAGAACTGTTAGCTCCTGAGATAGGAGAGGAAGAAGACCCCGAAGACACATATATTTTTTCTGGGCCTAAAAATAGTTTCAGTTCAGGACAGGCAGTGCCCATTGTTTACGGTGAGGTGCGGTTAGGGGGTTTGGTTATAAATGTACAACAAGTATCTCAGAAGTTCACGGGAGTTGATATGTCGATTGATGATCGCAATAATATATATGCAGGTATAGCATAATGGTTACTAGGCAAAGACCGAACGAGGATCTTGGCACCCTTACAGGGGATGCTTCAAGACAGACAATCTCTGTATGGGATGCAATTTGTGAAGGCCCTATAGAAGGATTAGTAGATGGCAATGGTTCCGTATTTTTAAATAACGACCCTATTGTAGAGCCTGGGGGTAGGAATACCGTATCTAAAGAATGGATTGGCAAGATCCCCAATGAAGCTACGCTGACTCTCAACAGTAACGTTGTAAAGTTCTCAAGACCATATACTAGTCAGGCAGAAATAAAAAAGTGGTTTAATACTAACGCACATGGACTAATTGCAAATAAAGCAGTTACATTAACAGGAGTTACTATCGTAGCAGGGGATAAGGAGGCTCAGTGTGCAGGCACGTTTGCAGTCTATAGCCCTACTCATAATGCGTTCCCGCGTTTGCAGCCTATTATTAGAATTGCAAATGGGAACCATGACGGCACAGAGTGGATAGGTAAAATCGCTAGAATACCTCTTGATGCAGATCAGGATATATCAAATGTTACTCAGTTTATTTTATGGGAGTTCCCTCCGAAATCTATTACAAATACTACTGCTACGATAGATGTATTTGCAGGTTTAGTTGGTAGCTATAAGACGAGTGCCCCTTTTGACGAAGTTTATCTTAATACTCTGGTCTCGGGGGGAGGAAAGTGGCCTTACCCCACAATAACAACACAAGTAAGATTAAACAGCAAACAAGTTACAGTTACTCCTGCCGATTATGCTACAGGTCCGACAGGTTCTAATGGAGGTATCAAAGAGGAAACCGTAGATGAGTTTGGGTTTGCTAGAAAATACCCCAGAAGCTCCGTTCAGTTTAGGACTGGCTGGGCACAGCAAGAACCTATTAAAGAAATAGGAAGTTTACAAGGCAACGGAGTATTTAGAACAGTAAGTCTTAACAGGGTTATGGAGTTAGTAGGAGGGTATTATCAAGATTACCCCCAGTATCCAAAAGCTGACAATAATAATAAGACTTCTTTTGACCATACTGAAGGGTCAGACAGCGCCTATACTATTGATAGTGTGGGAGACTTAGGACTAACTAACTCAAATGAAGTTGATGAATTAGTACTTAACTTTCAATATACTTCTCTGTTTAACCAACATAATAAAAAGTTGGATCAATATGAAAGCTATAGTGCTTTTGAGGTTGAATTCGGTTATACTAGAGACGGTGGAGCTAGTTACGTCTACGAGTTACTTCCCTATATAGAACACTCAGGGAAAGCTATACAAGCTTTTTCTGTGGATGATAGGATAAACTTAGAGCCTTTTCAGCCTTTTGACAAGTTTAAGATTAGAATAAGTAGAGTAACTGCCTCCTCTGGTAGAGGCTACAGTCCTACTTCCTGGAGGGGTAAGCCTAAGACTATGTATCAGAGCAACGGGCAAAGATCTCTAAGTGGCGAGGATTACAATCAAAGAGTTAATGCTAAGTGTAAGCTCCAGGGGGTTACTTCAATTGTGAAGTATAAGCTTAGCTATCCTTATACTGCTTATGCCGCTATAACTTTTGACTCAAAGTCATTTCAAAAAGTACCTACTAGGTCTTATCATATTCGAGGAAAATTAATACAAGTCCCTAGTAACTACGTTACTAGAGAAGAGAACTATGAGTATGTAACAGCAAATGAGGATGATCAGCCTGCAATTTATACTAGAAATGGTAGTGGGGCTATAACCAACGCCTATGTTGACTGGGATGGTACTTTTAGAACTGCTTATAGTAATAACCCTGCTTGGTGTCTATACGACCTATTGTATAGTAAGAGGTATGGGTTAGGTCGTTTTGTTGAGGATGTTGACAAATGGTCTTTTTATAGAGTGGCTCGGTACTGTGATGAGCTTGTTCCTGACGGTAAAGGAGGGACAGAGCCCCGGTACACATGTAACTTAGTATTACAAAAAGAGACTGCAGCTAGAAAAGTTATCCAAGATTTAGCAACTAATTTTATAGGGCTATTACATTTTCTAGATGGGCAAATGACTCTAACGTCCGATAAGCCTAGTGCTCCAGTGTATGCTTTTGGAAAAGGCAATGTGATTGAAGGTAGTTTTAATTATAGCACTACGGAGTTTAAAAGGCGTCCTAACCAGTATGTAGTAATTTATAATAATCCAGAAGTAGATTACGAGCAAGATTATGTTTTGGTAGAAGATACAGCTAATATACTAGAGACCGGTAGTATAATTACGGCTAACACGTTTGCGTTTGGGTGTACTGTTAGAGGACAGGCAGAAAGGTTTGGCAGGTGGAAATTATTTACTTCTAAAAATCAGACGGAACAGATTAGTTTTGGCACTTCTATAAACGCTTCTTTTTTAAATCCTGGGGATATTATTACCGTTCAGGATGGTCAACGTCAGCAAGTAGACTTGTCAGGTAGAATTCCAGGCACCGGAGGCACTCTAAGTACTACAGCAATACCTATAGATAGACCTATAGTAATACAGTCAGGGTTTCAATATGAATTGAATGTAATGTTTTTTATACCTGCAGCCGTTTTAGTTGATGCTACGGCTACTATTAACAGTGTAGCTTATGTTCAAGGCGATATGATTGTAACCGATAACGATGGAAACGCACTAACGTATATTACAGTAAATAATCTTACTGACGAAGCAGATTCGAATTCCCATGTAAACGTAGAATGGAAACCTGATAATCATGTACAGACAAAACCTGTTTCCACATCAGCAGGTACTGTAAGTGCTTTAACAGTTTCATCGGCTTTTACCGCTGTGCCAAATAGGAACACAATGTGGTCTATTACTTCTAAGAAAGGGGGAATAAGACAAGGGGCTTCTTCTAAAGAGTTTATGGTATATTCTATACGACAAAATGAAGGCTTAGAGTGGGAAATATCAGGAGTAGAGCATGTAGAAAGTAAGTATGCTGCTATAGAAAGTAATTTTACTTTGGTAGTAGAAGACGAAGACTTCAAGGGTTCTCTTAGCATAGATAGTATCCCCTCAATATCTAACTTAGTACTAACAGTAGAATAAAGGAATAGTATAATGAAAATAAATAACAATATAGTAGTGTCGTGGGAAGCCCCCGCCGCTCCAAATAATCTGTCAGATGTTTATCAGGACACTGCAGCCTATGAAATTCTACACCAAGTACCGGGGGTTGATAGCCCTATAATCGTTAATGCAGACCAGAGTAGTTATACCTTTAAGGATGTAGAAGGAGGTAGCTATACTATATCTGTCAGAGTTATTAATAAGTTTGGGAAAAGGTCTGGCTATATTGCAAGAACTATTCATGTAGGTGATGTTGGAGATAAAAATACCGGAATATTAAATATACCAACCGGAGGTACCTTAGACACAGGGCTTTATTTGGATGAAACTACTGCGGGTCTTGTAAAGTTTTCTGTTAGTACCTATCGTTATGTACCCCCTACGGAGAACAGAGAAGAGGCTGTAACTATAACAAATGGTACAACCGCTCAAACTTCTCAACAGTTTTCTTTAGCTAATAATGAGGATGCTTATCTATTTTTTGACTATAGTGCAAGCACGGGCGACCCTATAAAAGCTATAGAGTATTTTACATATGGATCAACAAGGGTTAGTTGGGTACGGGATATTACTGATAGTAGTGGAGTAACTGCTATATCAGGTACTGTCGCTATATTGGCTAATGGAAGCTCTGTTGTTGGAACTAGTACTACCTTTACTTCAGACTATACAGAAGGAGAGTGGTTTTTAATAGGAACTACGTTTGCAGGTAGAATAGCGAATATAATAAGTAACACTTCTATGGAGTTAATGCAGAGTACAGATACCGCGTATTCGGGAGCTACTGCCTATAAGTTTACTTTCCCTATAGACTATAACTTAGATTCTATTTTAGCAAGGGTTTACAGGTCAGGAGGTACTTATTATATAGATGGAATGACCTCTCTAACCCCCGAAGGTGCAGGTAAGCTAAACTCAAGAAGCGCGGGGCAGGGAATACTCTATTACGGAGCTACAGGGCCCTCAGCCACAGGTCCAAGTCCTCCTGTAGCAGCTACTACCAAGACTTACAATTTTGACACCGCTACCTTTGGTGTTATTGCTTCCCCGTGGACCCATACGCCCCCCGCTTTTGATGCTCATACTCAAAGACCAATATGGGCGTCTAGATATACGGTTAAAAAGATAGATGGAGTAGCAGAGGCTCTCTACTTTACGCCTACTTTTACAGCTTTTTCTACAGTAAACCTTTTAAATCAAAAAGAGGTGGAGGGAGTTCTTTACTACGGCCCTTCAAGCCCTGATAGTATCTCAACGGGTACTCCACCAACATCCCCTGCACAAGCTAATACGCACACCTATAATTTTGGTACGGGTGCGTTTGGTACTATTCTATCTGATTGGTCACATACTCCTAGACCTTTTAATGCTACTAATAAAAAACCTAATTGGGCTGTTAAGTATACCATTACAGAAGATGCTATTGGTGGCGAAACTATTACCTTTAGTACTGCTTATAAAGACTTCTCTATAGAGGAACTTTTAAATACATACGATGTAGAAGGTATACTATATTATGGAGCTACAGGGCCTACAGGAGGTGCGACGGGTCCTGTGAAGCCTACTACTTCTAACGTACACTCTTATAATACTGATACTTCTACGTTTGGTACCCTTGCTACCCCTTGGACTCATACACCTCCAGCTTTCGATAATGATACGGGTATTCCTATATGGGCGGTTAGATACAATATGATACAGCAAGGAGACGGGACTAAGGCTACTACCTTTTCTGACTCCTTTGAGGCTTTTTCCATTGCAAACCGTGGAGGAAAAGACGTAGAAAGTTTTCTATTCCTTAAACTAGCTCAGGCAAATGCACCTGCGTCACCTGCACAAGCTAATACTCATACATATAATTTTGATACTGGAGTATTTGGCACTTTATTAAGTACGTGGCGTACGGACCCCGCTTCTTTAGATGTTTCTGAGGAGCACCCGTATTGGGCGGTTAAGTACAATGTTACTGAGAATGGAGCAGGCGTTCAAACCGTAACTTTCACCACAGCTTTTGAATGGTTTGATTTACAGGGGCTATCTGTAGCAGCTACTTCAGGGTCTTTTACTGACTTAGTAAATAAACCTGACGGGGTCGGCGTAAGTTATACTGCATCCAATAATACTTTAAATTTAGATATAAACGAGCTTACTGAAGAAACTGCCTTTGTACCAGGAGATATGCTAGCTGTTTTTGACGTAAGTGCTAGTGCTATTAGAAAAGGTACAGTAGCTAATGTTGCTTTAGCAGGTCCTACAGGCCCTCAAGGAGTTGTTGGCCCCTCTGGCCCTGCATCTGTTGGCCCCTCTGGCCCCAGCGTTGTTGGCCCTTCAGGTCCTGTAGGAGCTACAGGAACTACAGGAGCTACAGGTATTCCCGGCGGTCCCGTTGGCCCTTCTGGCCCTCAAGGTGTTGCTGGCCCTTCTGGCCCTGAATCTGTTGGTCCTACAGGCCCTCTAGGTCCTACAGGCCCTCAAGGGGTTACAGGTTCTGACGCAAATACTACAGGCCCTCAAGGAGCTACAGGTGTTGTAGGGCCCTCAGGTCCCAGCGTCGTTGGCCCTACAGGCCCTATAGGGGTTACAGGTTCTGACGCAAATACTACAGGCCCTTCTGGCCCTCTAGGGGCTACAGGTCCTGCGGGTGCTACCGGTACGGGTGTTGCGGGCCCTTCCGGACCCCAAGGTATTCAAGGCGTTTCTGGTCCTACAGGTGTTCAAGGTATTCAAGGTCAAGGAGGCTCTACTGTAGGAGGTTTTGCAGAAACTCCTAAAGCGGCGTATGTTTCTGAACAAGTTAGCGCAGCAGGATGGCATACTATTGCTATAGTACCAGGTACAGGTTCTGCAGGTGCAGATACTCGTGGTACAGCAAAGTTTGCACTTCGAGTTCCTGCTACAGATCAAAAAGGGAATCAGAGTGTAATCTTTTACGCCACTCATCTCACTGGTACAGATAATACTAATGTATTAAATGTTGTACATAATGTAAAAGAGTCTAGTGTAAAAGCAGAGAATGGCGTTACTGGTCTTCGAATAAAAAGTAATGGTGTAGGAGATGGTTGTGCTTTACAGGCATATGTTAATAGAACAGATTTAACTATATTTGCTTACCTATTAGGCGATAACATACAGTATGGGGGATGGACTATAAAAGACTTTATACCCGATGCCACCGATCCTCAAGCTTTGGGTAGTTATAGTAGTATGACAGAAAAGGCGTCTCTAGATTTAGTCTCTCTAAACAATGGAGCTTTTGACTCTTCTCATGAAACTTTTGCAAATCAAGTAGATTTAGAACTAACTTATGCTTCTGGTCCTAGTGGGGCTACAGGAATTAATGCAGGGGCTCTAGTAGCTATGAAAGACGGAGACCCTACAAAAGTTGTTGCTATAAAGTCTTCAAGTGTTCCTAGTGTAGCTAGAACAGATGGGGGAGGCTTCCTTGCCTTTGACTCCTTTTCAAATAGGAGCCAGAATGCGGCAGGGTGGACAGGTTTTGGAGCTCAATCCTATGATTCAGTATCAGGCATTAATTACGTGTCTTTCCACACCCCCCATAACCCATTAGGGTTTGTGGGATCGGGAGGTCAGACATACTATAAATATACTGCGAGTTACTTACCTTCTATACATAAAGTAAAGCCTATTACACGTACAGTTGATTATTATGTCTCTACCTCTTCTGAAAGTTATTATACTCTTCCAGCTCAAAATACAGATGTGGGCCAGACTACTGGCGCAGCAGTTCTTATGCCGGCTGAAACTCATGGAATAGTAAACTTAGGACAAAATGAGTGGCTTATTCTTCAGGAGTATATGCGTAGCGATTCAAACAGCACAAACATTGTTAATGGTGCTGCGGGCCATGGTTTAGTACTAGAAAGAATTAGCAGAGCTAACCTAACAGGCTACTATACTAAATCCCAGGCAATTAACATTGGTACTGCAGGGCACTTGGATGCAGCCGAAAGTGGTTATCAGTGGAGACAAGTAACTAAGTTTGGTGATGATATATTCATGATAGGGCACGATAGTAGTGGAAATTGGAAGTTAGAAGAAATAACTTACGATGCTGCTTCTAAGACGGTATCTAGAAACATAGGCACGCAGATAAGTATACCTGCTAGTGACTTTTCTAATATGGTTAGTAAAGGAGACACCACTGCTATTAATTTAAGATTTAGATGGGATCCAAAACAATCTAAAATAGTTGTTTTTAACTATAAAGCTGCTACAGGTAAAGTGTTTGCTCAATGGGCAGCAATTAATAGTACAAAGACAGCTTTGTTTTCATGGAACCATGCAGGAGGTGCAAATAATGATGGTGTGGTAGTAGGCCCTAATAGTGATTACACCACGTTACAGCTAAGAAATCCGGCTAGCGGAACTTTCCATGCATTTGGGGAAACTTTCTCAAATGGACAAAACGATATGATTACCCAGTTTCAAGACGATATATTTATATTGCCATGGCTTGGTACACAAGATAAGAAAGTGTATGTAAAAGCGTTCACAGCTAATCCTTCTGGTATAACTATTGTTAATGATACTCCTACAGAGGTTTTTGCAGCGGATGCTCAGACAAACACAATCCTTAGTAATATTCAAGCCCAACTAGCTTTTGATGAGGTAGGAAAGACAGGCGTTATTATTAAGGGGTCAACGGCAACGCTACAGGCTGCGCAGAATGGGTCTGAGAGTAACGTATTTTCTAAACAACTTAATGTAAATAGTACCACTCATGTTATAACTGTAGGCTCAGAGGCCGAGGTAGGTGCAGGCCAGACTTCGACCCTAGGGGATAGTGTAATAGGGTTATTTAAAATTATTAGGGGGCTTGCGTGGAGCGGTGTAGAAAATATGTACATAATGCTATACCAGCAGGCAAATAGTGTAGGGGGTTCAAATAGTACTCAGGGTATTCCTCTTAGTGCGTACTTATTTTCTCCTTCCGGACTAACTGAAACAAATGCGGGTAGATATATAGGTGTAGCACAGAACGCCGCTTTTATCGCAGGAGATAATGTAAAAGTAAAAATAGTAGGTATTGATAAAAACCAGACAGGACTTATTCCTGATAGTAACTTGTATGTGCAGGAAGATGGTACTATCGGAGGAGAAGTTACTAGGTTTGGAAAAATAGGTTTAGCACTTACATCTACTGAGGCTCTAATTAACAGCTCGGGTGCAATGGGCACTGATATTGTAGGTGAAAGTGGAAATGGGCCCGAAGGTCCTCCAGGAGAAGAAGGAGCTACAGGCGCTGCCGGAGCTACAGGCGCTGCCGGAGCTACAGGTTATGGGGCTACCGGAGTTGCAGGTGGTACAGGTCCTGCTGGGTCATTTTCCGCACCGGCAGAAGTAACTGAAGGTTGGATTGCTATGCACACAGTGAGCGGAACCCACAAAACAACCTATGGATCGGGTTCTGGATCTCCGACTACGAGTGCTGTTGTAATCTCCTCGGTTGGGGGCAACCATAGAGTTTCTGTTTTTGACGCTTCGGGTAACGCTAGAGTGATACTTGGTAAACTATAATAGTACCACTACAAAAATAAAACTTGACTAAATATATCTTTTGATATATAATTTACCTTGGAGAAAAATAGATGGGACAGGGAATACAAGTAAGAGCTAATAACAATAACATAATTATAGATACGACGTATCGTCTGCCTAGGTTAAAAGTAGTTACTACCAATCTCACACTTAATACAACAAATAGCTCTCAGACGACTGCTACTGAACCTGCCGTATGGAGAGGCGCTCAAGTATACCACGCTACTAGTTCTGCTATATACTGGGGCTTTGATCCGGCTGCTGCTACTGAGTTTGAGCTGCTTATAACTGATAGGAGTACTCCGCCTACTACTGATAATAGCATGGCCAGTATAAAAAAACTATATGTACTAAGGTGGGATTCCTACTTTAGAGTAAAACTAGAAACTAATGTTTGGACTTCATGTAGCTTCGTAATTAAAGGTATTAGGTATTAATAATGAGTCAATTTGGTACACGAATAAATAACGATGACGGCAGAGAAGTTATAAGCTCTTCGTCGAATGATGCTATAGCTAACTTTACTCCTATTGCGATCGGTACTGCTGTTCCTGGGAACACCGGTTCAACATTTGGGCCTGTTGCTGTAAATCCGGCGACGGAAATCTTAGCCTTTAACAGAACTACCCCTGGGTTTATACGGGGGGCACATAGCACAAACGGCTATGAATGGACTGTAGAAAATAATAGTAGTAGCACTTATGGCAATATACATTGGATAAAACTTAGGCGAGGTGATCTCGTTGCTGCTACATCAGGTACTGCTTACGGTCTAAATGTATATGTTCAGGGTTCTACGGATCTAGTATTTTCTAGTACATGGGAAACAAGTTGTGACGTATTATCAGTAACAGCCCCTAATACTGTGGGGAGTATACAAACAAACAACACTAATTATACTACTTTAAGTGGGGCAATGCCAGGAGAGACAATATATACTGCGGGGGATATGACAAGCGTTTACATTGCCCCTGGAAAGATGTTATTTAATACCACAGTCGACTCCAACGGCGCTATTACGGGAGGCAGAAGAATAGAGACTTTTAAGATAGAGTCTGGGGGCGTAATAAGGTGTGAGGGTTTGTACTCACACACTGTTGGAGGTACACGCTATCGTGTAAGAGAAAAAAATCAGAGTGCAATTTTAATATTAAAGAGGAGACTATAAATGACAACCGCATACACTGCCTACGTTGCAAGTGACGGGCAAATACAGAGCTTAATAACTTACGGCTCAGAGGCTCCCGAAGAGGGTGCTGTAGTAGATGGATTTACTGTTCATAATGTTACTGACGCTATATTGAGGGACAATAGCATTACAGACCTTTCAATATTCGTGAGTAGATTTCTGTGGAAGGATTCCGCTTGGACAGACCGAGGAGTCCCCGCAAGTGATTTTTACCTGTGGAGCGGTACTGCGTGGGTAATTAATACTGCACATGTTATTGGGGAGGTAAGGGCGCTAAGAAACTCTTTTTTAAGCGAATCAGACTGGACACAGAACGCAGACTCCCCCCTAACTGACGTAAAAATAGCAGAGTGGGCAACTTACCGACAAGCCCTTAGAGATAAGATGGCAAGCCTCTCCTCGGAGTTAGACGACCCCGAAGACGTAGTCTGGCCAACAACCCCATTATAGAAAGACCGTTCATTCGTTAAGGACATATAGACTTTGAAAAAAATATTTCTTGACACTTGACGTTAATTTTGATATAATTTTTTGACTAGGAGAATATAATGGCAGCAGGAAGATATAATATAGTAGTAGACCAAGGGTCAGACTTCGCACTTCAGTTTACCGTAAAATCGGATGGAACAGCAACTAACCTT
>TARA_R110002153_G_scaffold46985_8_pt1 | contig 19077 bp, 10 predicted proteins | sample TARA_R110002153 | Tara Oceans TARA_R110002153 (sample SAMEA4398193) | marine metagenome | biome: Polar Biome; feature: [SRF] surface water layer (ENVO:00010504); material: water (ENVO:00002006), including particulate matter (ENVO:01000060) such as... | depth 5 m
GTAAAACCAAACAACCAAGCCATAATCTATAAACAACAAAGCCTTAGCTATGCTCAATTAGACAAACAGACCTCTGAAATAGCTCTTGGATTGTCAGGCCTTGGTCTACAACGAAACGAAAGAGTAGCCGTATTTTTACCTAAGTTGCCCGTAGCAGTGATGTGTATGTTTGCAGCCACACGTGCAAACGGCACATTTGTTCCGATCAACTCGGTATTAAAAGCACTACAAGTTCAACATATTCTGAACGACTGCAACGTAAAAGTGCTAGTCACCAGTAGTGATCGCTTAAAAGCACTGTCAAGTATCATAAATCAGTGTCCTGATTTAAAGCATGTGGTGTTGATAGACAAGTTGCCTGCCAAGGCAGAGATAACAGAAATAGATGCCCAATTGAGTCTGCTTGCCGAGTTGCCAGCTGAAGATCTCATGCAAGTGCCCCGTGTAGAGAACGATATGGCGGCTATTCTGTATACCTCAGGCAGCACCGGGAAACCCAAAGGCGTTGTATTGTCCCACAGAAACTTAGTCTGCGGCGCCCATAGCGTTTCGAGTTATTTGCACAACGATGAAAGTGACGTGATATTGGCCTTGCTGCCGATTAGCTTTGATGCTGGCCTTAGTCAAATAACAACGGCCTTTTTTGTCGGCGCAAGTTGCGTATTAATGGATTATTTTTTACCAGGTGATGTAGTCAAAACCATTGAGAAACACAAAGTAACCGGACTGACCGCCGTTCCGCCCCTCTGGCAGCAATTGATGAAAATAAATTGGCCTGACTCAGCTACTGCGCAATTGCGCTATTTTGCCAACACTGGCGGAGCAATGCCTCAAGTCACACTAGCAAAAATTCGTGACACTTTTAAAAACGCAGCGCCTTATTTGATGTACGGATTAACTGAAGCATTTCGCAGTACCTATTTACCACCAGATAAAGTGGACGAACGTATTGGTTCAATGGGTAAAGCTATCCCCAACGCAGAAATCATGGTTGTAGATGAAGATGGCAGAGAGTGTGCAGCAAACGAGCCTGGCGAATTAGTACATCGCGGCCCATTGGTCAGCTTAGGTTACTGGAACGACGTTGAAAAAACCGCTGAGCGCTTTAAACCGGTACCAGTCAAACGAAACGGTTTAGTATTAACCGAAATGGCCGTATGGTCTGGAGACACTGTAAAAAAAGATGACAGTGGTTATCTATATTTTGTTGGACGCAAAGATGAAATGATTAAAACATCGGGCTACAGAGTAAGCCCGATGGAAATTGAGGAAGCATGTTATCAAGGGGCCGAAGAAGTCGCTGAAGCCATAGCTTGCGGGGTCAGCAATCTCGAATTAGGCCAAGCTATAGTGCTGCTGATCGTGGTCAAAGACGATCATCAAATATCTGAGAAAGACTTGCTGAATAAATGCAAAAAGAACCTCCCAAATTTTATGCACCCAAAATGGTTGGAAATACGCTCTCACCTACCCCGTAATCCCAACGGAAAAGTCGATCGCAGCATGCTAAGTAAAGAAATGAAGGAAAAATATAGCAATGAATGAATAAGTAGTTCATTACAAAGGAATAAAACCACAGAGGCGCAGAGAACACAGAGGATCTTTTGTTGTATAAAACATTGATTTTATCATTTTATCTGCGACCTCCGTGTCTCTGTAGTGAATATACGTTTTTACAAGATAAAGTAACCACAGAGGCGCAGAGAACACAGAGGATCTTTTGTTGTATAGAACATTGATTTTATCATTTTCTCTGCGACCTCCGTGTCTCTGTGGTAATAATAAGTTTTTATTTAGTGGTTGTGTGAAGATTGATAATAAGATTTGCACTGTGATATCAGTGGTGAATATAGATTTTAATTAGTTGAGAGAAAACATGAGTAAAATACCTCCAGTACATGCTGAGATGAACCAGTTTCCGGTAAGCGAAGGTCAACTTCAGATCGGCGGGTACTCACTCGACAAGATTGCCGATATGCTAGACAAACAAGTTTACTATGCTTATGACAAAGCAGTAGTAAAGGCTCAAATTGATATTTTTCATCGCCATATCCCTTCAAACATTAAGCTGCACTACGCTATTAAGGCCAACCCATATCTGCCATTGATTAATGCAATGCGACCTTGGGTAGAAGGCTTCGATGTGGCCTCTCAGAAAGAAATGTTACTGGCCATCCAATCTGGCATGCCCAGTCGTGACATCAGTTTTGCAGGTCCGGCCAAACAAATATCTGAAATCCGCGCAGCCATAGTCGCGGGTATCACCTTGCATGTCGAGTCTGAACTGGAATTTGAACGTGCCATTAACATAGGCAAAGAACTGAACACTAAACCTATCGTTGCTTTTCGGGTGAATCCCGCTTTTGAATTAAAAGCGTCAGGTATGAAGATGGGTGGTGGCCCCAAACAGTTTGGCATAGATGAAGAACGTCTTTTTGAAATATTACCTGAGTTAGATTACCAGCAATTTGAATTTCGAGGCTTCCACATCTTCTGGGGTTCACAAAACCTCAAACAAGAAGCCATAATCGACGCCCACAATAATACTTTTGCGTTAGCCCAGAAACTGGTGGACATCACCCCAACTCCTACTGTCACCTTGAATCTCGGTGGTGGTATGGGTATTCCCTATTTCCCAGGTGAAAAGCGATTAGATTTGGCACCCATAGGTGAGAATCTCAAACAATTACTTGTGCAATATCCCAAATTGGCCAAACTCGAATTAATCTTCGAATTAGGCCGATTTTTAGTTGCTGAGGCAGGAATATACGCCTCTCGCATCACAGATATTAAGATATCCCGTGGTCACACTTATTTGATGACCAACGGCGGTTTACACCACCACTTATCCAATTCAGGCAACTTTGGCCAAGTAATTCGAAAAAACTATCCCGTCGCTATCGGCAATAAAATGGGAGTAGAGGCGTCAGATGAAAAAGTCACGGCGGTTGGGCCATTATGCACCCCCCTCGATACACTAGCAGACAAAATGCAGCTACCAAAAGCTGAACTGGGCGACTGGTTAGTAGTATTCCAATCGGGAGCCTATGGCCCCACGGCTAGCCCACAAGACTTTTTGGGCCATCCCCATGTAAGCGAGATATTGCTTTAAAAAAGCTAATTGTTTACTGGTGCGAGAATGTATCTTGAGTAGTTAAAGTATCTGTTTAAGTCAGTTCTCGCACTGCGACTTTAATACAACCCCATAAAATACGTCTGTATTATTCATAATCATAAGTGGGATCAACTTCAATCCCAACCAATTCACCCCGAATTCAGATTATTTAACAAAGTGAAATAAGCGTCTTTTGAAGATTTTATACCGTTTTAATCTTCTGTTAAAATTCTATCAATGTTTTCAATATTTAACTTTCTTCCAAACTGCTTTTGTTGCTGTGGAGAAAACATATCCGTTAGCATCAATTCTCCTAACGATGCATTATAATGAGAGGGTTCCCAATACCACTGCACCTTCTGATGGTTATCCATCAAATTTGCCTCTTTTAGGCTGTAGCGATTCAATCCTCAAAAATTACAGTTCTGTGATCAGCAATTTAATACTTGAATGACAGAGAGTAGAAGCCAATGTCTCAAATGGCCCTATATTAGGTACATTTTTACTATGCGCATTTCCACAAAAACCAATACCTAAAGCATTATCCCCCTCGCCTAGCAATTCAATTTTTTCCGCTTGTTTTACAGTAAAATCACCTTTCTCAGGATGATTGAAAATATCTTCTACAGTAGAGTCCAAGGCCAGTGAGGTCAAAAAGTCAGAAACATTATTACTTTCGATAACGGTAGCATTATCTCGCTTGTTAATTCGACCATCCAAAATATTATTCTTAATAATGGCTGACGACTCTTTATAACGAACATCTATGCCGCGTGTTCGATAAAACAAGTTATTGAATACGGTAATATGCTTACTTTTATTAATATATAACCCTACATCAGAGCAATTCATCACAATGTTATTTCTAAATAAGCTGTCACTTTGTTCACTTTGACATTGTTTATCGCGACAATACTTTGCCTGGGTTCCTCCTCCCCCAAAAGATGCGCCAATATTAACGCCACCACTATTACGCCATTGGCAATCGATCAAATTGTTTTCAATAACATTACTCTCGCCAGCACCTTTAAAAAACATACCATAACTAATATTATCGCCCGCACCTTTTGCAAAATCCGCGATAAAGTTACCGGATACGTTCCAATTACTTACCGCAACTAAGTCTAGTACGGTAACTGGGTTGGCCGTTTCTCTAGGCGCAACGTTATAAAAGGCGTTTGATGTAATATTTCCGTAATCAGGAAATTGACTTTCTGACTGATTCGCTTTAATCGCGGCGTTAAAATTAGTAACAATATTATTTTCAAAACTAAAGTTACTTGCCCCACCAACAACATGTACGGCATGTTCACATTGCGAATCGACTTCACACACACCATTAATAATTAAATTATTTATCTGCCAATAAGGTCCTGAAACTTTAAAACCTTCTAGTAGGTTAAATGCTAAAGTGACTTCGCCTAATACAGAAGAGCGAATAATTATAGGTAAATCAGGCGTCCCTTTTGCCGTTAAATTAATAGTTCTACCAGAAAACACATAGTTACCTGGCATTAATTCAATAATATCTCCGGCCGAGGCCTTAGTGATCGCTTTCAAAAACTCACTTTCACTAATGACTCGATGCAAACGTTTTTTATCAACTGAGTCCGACTCACTCAGATGTTGTTTTTCACCAAAATCATTAGGACCAATGGCTTGCCCCCGCCAAAAATCATACCTAGGAAGAGCTTTTTGCAATACGCTAAATTTGCCATTATTAGTTGAGGTTCGAACTGATTGCCCCGCGCCTACTGTAGATATGTTTGTCCGCACATTAGTTTTAATAAGTGAGATAGCTGATTGTTGAAAATAATATCGCACACTAAATATACCTATTAGCAATAAAGCAATTAAAACAGCGATAACACCGAGAATAATTTTTGTGTTTTTACGATTTAATTGATCCCGTATTTTAGCGTTAGTCAGTAAGTAAGATGCAAAAGCCAAGGTAAAAAAATAGGTACTAACTCTAGCCGAATCAAACGGATCGCCAAATACCCCAAAGGGCAACATCCCAGCTAATAAGCTTATAAAAGTAATTTTTAAGACATTTAAATGCGGATTATTCTGTTCGAGTAACATGGCTTTACAAAACATAAACGCCAATAATATAAAGCCAACAATGCCAAATTGATAAAAAACACTCAGGTAAATATTTTTAATATGCCAAGGTAAATGTTTAAAATCGTTATAAAAGTACCAATAATCCACACCTTGATTAAAATCAGTGTTTTGCAATAACTCACTACTGTTTATGGCATAGTTAACACCAGCGAACTCAGCTGTTTTTAACGAAACTTGCTTAATGTTTACATTGCCATACTTTGAAAAGTTTTTAATGTAAAAGGTCGTTGGCCAACGTAAAAACGCCATCGATTTACTACCAACATTTTTTGAGTTAAGTTCAAAACGATAGGAATTATGTTCCTCATCTATATTTAAAGCATGGGCAACACAGTTAGCATTAAAATTACTGGCAAATATCAAGTTTCGTTCACACAAGAAAAAACCAATTCGCCCTTTGGTATTTGGTTCAGCACTTTGCTCTGCTTGTCCTTCAAAATTAATGACATACTCAGTATTAGGCAAAATATCTACACGTTGGCCAAAAGCTAAATCGTCACCACGACCTAAAACCAAGCTACCTTCGCGAACAATAAATCCACCAACATCTTTTACTTTATCAGGATAATTCAGAGCATAGTTAAGCGGAAAGCTACCAACACCATTGCCAAAGAGCACTGTTAAAACACCATTATCTGATGAGTTAACAACATCACTCCAATGCTCGAAACGTGTTGATAAATCGGCAGATATATTGTCAACTCGGGCATTTATTTGATAACCACCAGCAACCGCACTCAATAAAACTGAGCTAATAATAACGCCGACTGCATGATAAAATTTGCTAGATATCAGCAAAGACTGATTGTAAATATAAAATCGATAACTCAGCACAGTGGTAACTATAATGCCGACAATAATACTAATGTTGCCAATAGTACTTGAGGTAATCCATTTACTTTCACTTGCTTGCTGTAGCGACAGCAAAATACCCAAAAGAGTAATAAACGCAAACACAAATTGTACGATAAGTTTATTTATACCAATGCGTGTCGACAATAAGCAGATTGCTATAGCAGCAATTAAAACACCGCAATAAATAACTAAACCGGCATACCCCGCACTTTTAAATAACACAAAACTAGATACAATTAGCACCGCAGTCATTAAATAATCAATTAATGCGTATTGTTTTTGCTGCTTTACAATAACCAAGGTATACAATAAGAAAAAGCAACCAATACTAAATGCCGTCGCAAAATAGGTTGCCCGTGTAAAGCCCACCAAAACACAATAACAAACAGCCATTAAGGCACAAACTGCCAATAGCCGTAAACTGTGTTTTTTAAACCAAAAAAAACCTAATAAATTTAGTGGTATCAAAGTTAAAATAATACCGTCGTATGCTTCACCTCCTGTATGCATATCCGAGACAAGTGCAGTCACACGATAAGAAGATGTAAAGTCTAAAAACGAATTGGCTAGAGCCCACCAATTTGTAGCGTTAAACAATTGAAAAAGCGTACCGCGTTCCCATAACACCAGCGTAAACAAGCCGAATGACGCAAAGCAACTTCCTAACGCTAAATGGCTAATTACTGTATTGGAATTTTGATTAAATTGTCGAGTCAATAATATTGCAAGGATAAACCCATAAACAATCCCTTTGCCTACTTTCACATGATAAGCATCAAAATAATAAGGATTAGCAAATAACGGCTGTGATAACAGAGAAATTAAAGAAGTAAAATTAAAATGAATGACAACAAGAGCCAAAAATAATAGTGGTAGGCTATATTTTTTATAACTAACACTAAGCTGAGTTTCTCCCATTGAAGGGCTTAAAGAATTGGAACGTCTCAAAAATCCCATAGCAATAACGCTGAATACTAGCCAATCAAATTCGTTAAAAACAAACCGACCTGTCCACGACGACAAATCTACCAGCACAATAATACTAGGTAAAATAAGCAACCATGCCGTTGGTACAAAGTAACAACTAATAATCACTAAACCAACTAGGGCAACAATTAATAACTGAAAACTTGGAAAAGCGCTAACACCTAACAGCATCAGTAAGAGTGCAATGCCCCCTACACTGTAATTAATCCATCGATTAGTTTTCGAGTAATAGTCCATTAACACACCTTATTAGACGAACTTTTTTAAGTAATAAACGTCAGTTTCAAACTGTTTAACAATAAGCGGAATATTCACTTTCAACCGAGTCATTGATAAAAGCTCAAGTTTCTTTATAAAAAGATAAACCAGCAACACCGCTCCAAGTACATTTAGATAATTTAATAGTTACCTGTCAATACACCGGAGCAAAGTCGCAACCTAATTAATGATGATGGTGTTTTTCTGGCAAGCTCTGCAAATATATTGCCAGATGTTCTATTTCCTCATCTTTTAAAAAGCCCCCCCATGGTGGCATCATTGGGCTCAATCCATGTTGCACACCACCATCTCGGATAACACTCACCAATACCTCTTTGGATTTACCATTGTGGAACATAGGAGAAGTCAGGTCAGGCATTGGGACACCTAACATTGATGAGTCCGGACCATCACCTTTACCCACTGCACCATGACAACGAGCGCAATTTACCGCAAATAAAGGAGCGGTTATGGTTTCATCGTAATTTTTAGGAACTTTGCTACCTTCATCTTCGACAATATCAGCATCGGCATCTTGGGCTTTAACCAACAAAAGTACTTCTCCACCATGTTCGCTAGCCGCCCCTAATGTAGTGAAAACCAAGCCACCATCTTGCAGTTGCTTGACAGAGCTAACGCCTCGTTGTGCATACTGGTTGGCTCGTGCAACAGTATTAACATTTTCTACCTTATTTTCATCAGTAGGCATTGCAAATACTTTTGATGAGTAATTATCAGCAAAAATATACAGGCCTTTCAAGGTGGGATATTTATCCCCTCGAGCTACCACACCACCAATTATTGCCCGATCATAGGCTGAATGTTGGTAAGTATAAATAGGAGGATGCTCAGTTAAACCAAGCGCCTCCCAGCCGCTCTTTCCTGTAGTTGTATAACCTTCAATTACCGGAAACTGGTAATGGCCGCCTTTTTCAATTTTATTAACCTCTTCCCATATTGTTGAGCCAACGTCACCAACCCATAACTGCTCGGTGACAGGATCAAAATTAAACCGAAAAGGATTACGCAGACCAAGTGCCCAATATTCGTTGCGAATATCGTCTCTGCCTATAAATGGGTTATCAGAAGGTACTCGGTAATTTCCTAATTCCCCATACTTAAATGGTTGAGGAGGCAATGAATCATTGGTTTCATTTAATACATCAATACGAATGATGCCTGAGCGCAATACTTCCGATGACAATTCCTGCCCCTTAGGATGCACACCTTCACCAAGCCCAACATATAACATACGATCAGGGCCAAATTCCACTGAACCACCATTATGGAATCCATCATCTTCACGTTGCATTGAAATGATTAATGTTTCTGACTTGTTTCTTTCTTCTAAAGTAGCTAATTCGATATTAAAACGGACTAATTGATTTAGCTGTCCATTTGCAGGGCGAGTATCTGTGTAGTAAATATATACATATGGTTGAACTGGAAAATCAGGATGAAATGCCAAACCAACAGCCCCGTTTTCCATTTCTATTTCATCCATTTTTTCTGAAAAATCCAGAATTACATCTGCTTCATTATCTTCAGGATAAGACACTTTCATTACTCGGCCGGTTCTTTCCAGCACATAGAGAGCATCGAGTTGACCTGCGGATTGAGTAACTAGAACCGGCTGGGCAAACTTAATCCCCGGATATAGGTTTTTTAAACCCCACTCCGATTCAGGCTCTGGATTAAACCAGATGCGGATTTGGGTAATTTGGTTGGCAATATCACGATCTGACGTAAATGCTTTACCTAATATTAATGGAGTTAGAAAAAATAGTAAGGTGAAAACCCCAGCGAAAGTTACCGTTTTCTTCATCAATGAAAAGATAGCAATTTTCAAACTCACCATAACAGACTGTTTCTGCCAGCTAAAAGCCAAAATAAGATACAAGAATAGATAAAATAATGTCGATAAAACGCCAATGGTGGCAACAAATTGTGGATCATAGTTAATTGTCGTTGCCAAAAAAACATACAAAGAAGCAACGGTATAAGCATTTAAAAAACCAAAATACTCATTTGCAAAGCGCTTTCCATTAATAAAAAAGCCCGATTTATTAATAATATGGGATAGTAGAATTTGTAAGATAAAAACAACTGCGAAAATACTGATCATCTGTACCATATCTGCGTGGCCGACATGAATGTCCGGTAAATGCACAAGGGTATCTGGGATGATTTTGTAGTGTCGGCTAAGATGAAAACCTACAATGCAGGCAATAATGTTAGCAATTGTTAACATTATTCCGCTAATCCACGTTTGTTTAGATGATATTTTCAAGCCTTTCCCCTTGTTTTGTATGGTGATTTTTCCATAGACAGTATATTGCCATTGTTTTGGTGGAAGTTCAGCAAAAAACAGAATCTGGGAGGTTATTTGAATATAAATAGTGATATATTAAGCGGCCAGTGGATTTGAATAAACCATGATCCGCAGTTACATTTTTATACTGCAATACATGGTACTTGATTACTAGGTCAAAGATGAGTCAACTAGGGATTTATCCTTGATAAATCCTGAGCGACAACATTGCATTTCATACGCAAGTATTTATAGGCTAAGTATCCAATTTTGTGCTGAGTTATTAAACTGCGTACCTGTAATCTCGCTACTGTGTATTATAATTGGCGCTCACTTTCAAAGACCGGAGTTAATTAAATCATGCCCACCTGTAGTTCAATCAAATATATCTTAAGATTTGCAGTCTTAGGTATGTTTAGTTTCAATAGTTTAGCGCAAGAAACTGATAATGTTGGCTGGTCTGAGTTAGCAAACACTAAACTTCAAACGGTTTGTCCTGAAAACAACTTTAATGGGTATGACTATAATTTTAATGATAAATGCTCCTATATAATAAAAGCATGGAACAGTGGAGCACTGGATAAGGTAAAGCAGCACCTTTATATCTGGGGAGGCGGGCATCATGATTATTATGGTAATGAACTCTATAGAATTAACTTGCAAAACCAAACGATTCTTCGGATAACCGACCCCGGTTTACCTGCAGATCCGAATGCAATACCAGCTCAAAGCGAGTTAGCGCCTTTTGATGGTAGCCAACCCAATAGCCGACATACTTATGGTGGAATGGCATTTATTGACCATGCCAATAAAATTTGGGCATTGTCCGGTGCCCTAGCGGGCAGGCTGTCAAATTCTGATCAGAATACCTGGATTTTCGATCCACAAACTAACCGTTGGAAAATTGACCAGTCAACTGGTGATATCCCACAGAAAGTATATGGAATAGTATCCGCCTATCATACTGGGAATGGCAAAATTTATTTGCATGACAGAGCCGCATTGTTTTCTTATAACTACGATGATATCGGAGGCAAATATGTAAAACTAAAGGGGAGCAGCTCTATTGGAGGAGGAGCAAATACTGCGATTGACCCTATAAACAATACCATGTTGATTATTGGCAATGGTAATAATGTGATGTATGAGCTCGATGAGGCCAAAGGGTACCCACGTATTGAATTGCCGGTTACAGAGGATGGCAAATATATAACAGGTGTAAGTGCTCCTGGATTAACATTTGATTCTCGTACAAAACGTTACTACGCTTGGTCCGGAGATGGCCGCGTCTATTATATGGATCAAGATAAAAAATGGCAAAGTATTGCTATTCAGGATGACCCAGGACCACAAGTTGCTGCTGGTACATTTGGACGTTTTGTCTATAACCCTGCGTCAGACAGCTTTTTTCTAGTCAATAGCATGCAAGAAAATGTGTATCAACTTAAAATGCCTACTGGTGGCGACACTCAAGCACCCAGTATTGTAAATGGCATCCAAATAAATCACCCCTATCCAGGTAAAGCAAAAATCACTTGGAATGCCAGTAATGATAATTTTGGTGTTGATGGATATGAAGTTTATATCAATGGCGTGCTATACAAAAAAACACGCACCCCCGAATTAAAAATACCATCTCTTAACCAAGGGGCTGAATATACGATTTCAATAAAGGCATTTGATTCCTTTGGTAATATCAGCCCAATGGGGCCTGTTACCACGTTTGAAATTCCGGTGATCGCAGCTCTAAATAATTTAGGCGATTGTGAAATAGAAAGTCAGTTGTCTGATCGTGACGACGTAGTATTTTGTGAAGGTTGGGAATCGGATACTTGGTACAAAGATCATGAATATTTGCAAGATCCCATTGTTAATGACCCTAGATTAGCCAAAGATAGTCGAGTTAAGAACACCAAAATTATCGACACGGGTTGTGTATCCGGCAAGTGTCTACAAGTGAATATGAATGAAGGTGAAACTAGTGGTCTTAGCCTCTACTGGCCTTTGTTAAATGCCAATCAAGCTCCAGATAACCTGTATTTACGTTATTACATTAAAATCGGCGATGATTGGACACCTCAAATGTGCACAGACGAAGGTGAAGTTAAAGGCGCTGGGGGTAAATTTCCCGGCATTGCTGATTTTCGGACTTGGGCGGATCCTGTGGGACAATGCGGTAATGGTGGTGCCCGAGCTGATGGGGAAAACTGTTGGTCCGCGCGAGCTATCTATTCTGCATGCGAAAGAGATGTTTGTGATAGCAAACCTAATGCGATAACCCGCTTTGGTTCATATATTTACCATACCAATCAACATGATTATACCGGTGATGCCGCATTTTGGGATGAAAATGATCTGGGACAAAGCGGTAAACGTAATGGTAGCTGTGAGAGTGACCCTAGCAATATGGATTGTGGTATGGGAGAAGAAGGTATCTTTGAACCAGGCATATGGTATCAAGTCGAAATGCAGATCCAAATGAACAGTGAAGGCGAAGATGACGGCATTGTTCGTGGTTGGGTTAATGGTAAACTATCTTTTCAGAAAAATAATATGAATTTCCGTTTGCCAGGCCATGACTTTTTGCATAATCGCCTAGTCTGGTTAGGACTATACAAAGGTGGCGTCTACGGAAACTGTGATGACGGCAAGGTTTACCTCGATCAGATGGTGGTAAGCACCGCTGCACCCGTAGGAGGCTTGACAAATACTACCGTATTGCCACCTGATATTAATCTGCAAGTCAGTCAGACAACGGTTAATAGTGGAGAGTCGATTGACATTGACTGGCAAACTCAACACGCTGATACTTGTACAGCAAGTGGTTTATGGCAAGGAGAGTTACCTCTCAGCGGACAGACAAGGGTACAAATCGACAATTCCGGTAATGTGCGAATGGATTGCACTGGTCAAGGCGGCTCTGTTGCCAGACAAATTGCGATAAAACTTCCAACAACTGACGAAATCCCCCCTAATCTACCAGATACAGTTGTACAAAAGACTGCGCCTAAAGCGCCTGAATTACTTTCCTCTTCGAATCAAAGTATTGAATTAAAATTACCTGAAATAGATACACCAGGATTGGCTGGATACCGAATATTCCTTAATAATCAGCCGCTGACTTACACAGATAGAGCTTCTTATACCTTGCCTTTAACCATTGCTGTTGATCAGTACGTGTTTACTATTGCCGGTGTATATACAGACGAATTTATATCACCTATATCTGCCCCTTTAGTTGTCAATATAGATATTGGAACAGGGGAACAAACCGAATACAGTTTGACTCCTACAGCTGACAGTATGCTGAATAGCTCAACTTATCGTAATTTTGGCGATGCTGAAGATATGCAAACTAGCCAAATCTCTAATGGCATTATTCGCTTCGCCTTGGATCGGATCCCAGAAGGATATGAGATTGAAAAAGCCATTTTGCAGCTGACTACAGTAGCTGAATACGGTAATGGAAATCTGAATGTCTATGCTATTAGCAAACCTTGGTTTGAAGACAGTGTGACCCGTGACTTTGTTGACAATAAAACAAACGTGCCTTGGGATAATCAGAATGGTGATTGGTTGGACAAAAGTTTAACTATTCAGGGGCAACAACCTTTTGCTCAGGTATATATTGAAGATGATGATATCGCTTCAGCTGTAGAATTAGATATTACCAGTTTGGTACATCGTTGGATTAACGGGTTATCGCCTAACAACGGATTAGTTCTAACGTCTGATGGAGCAATATTTACAATAGCCACGAAAGACTCACTAAAGGAGAAACATCGTCCAAAATTAAAATTGACACTGGTCAAAAATACCAAACCCACCGGATTGGAGGCTCAGTTGAATTACTACAACAGCGTTGAACTTAGTTGGAATTACGATGGTCTTGATTTGGATGTCTTTGAAGTTTATTTAAATGGCGCAAAAATTGCCGAAACAAAAAATAGTTTCTTTTTACATACATCACCCAGCTCAGGGGTAGTAAATAAATATAGTGTTGCAGCAAGACGAGTCGAGAAAGGTTTAACGGCATTGTCTGATGAAGTTAAAGTCATCATACCGGCTCCTTCAGATGATGCATCAACGGCATATGTAACGCTGTATCCCACGGCAGACGTGGAATTAAATCGCTCAACTTATAAAAATCAAGGTGGTACCCAGGATCTTGAAGTGTCTTCTAATAGTAATGTGATCATACACTTTCCTGTGCAACAACTGGATCAAGGTTTAGAAATTGAAAGAGCCGAACTTGAACTTATGAGTATTGCTGAATATGGCAACATTAATATTAGTATATATGCTGTTGGCAAGTCTTGGGGAGAATATACCGCAACACGGGATTATGCTGATTCTAATATAAATAAGTTGTGGGTTGAGCAGTTAGGAGATTGGATCGGGATTAACGGCAATTTTATGAGTGAGAAACCGTTTAGCGAAACAATATTATACGATGACAATACCGCGGGGACGGTTACCATAGATATCACATCATTAGTAAATAATTGGTATCACAATGAAATACAAAACTATGGCTTAATAATTCAAGGAACCGATGGCGCTGTGAAATTTGCAAGCAAGGAATCTATCGAACATTCGGTAATTCCGGTATTGAAAATTTATTTCAAATAGATTTATTGATTCTCCATAAGAAATTGCAGCGTAATCTGCTCAACTTTTTGCTTGAAACCTTGGGAAGAGAAAGTATGGTCGGCATCCAATAACTTGTGTGCCTGCCAGTTACTTTTAACTATACCTTGCCACTTTTTATTTGCGTTGGCCTGCTCACTGAATTCTCTGGCAGTTAAATCATTACCACTTAATATCAAGCACACTGGGCCACTAAACTGCTGTGCACCAGATAACATCCCCTGCTGATAGCTTTGGTCGCCCTGCTCATCTTTTTGCATGCTGCTTGATACCATGCCCTTGGCTTCTTTTAGGCTGCCACCGACATTAACTTTACCCCTTAGTAGTTTTTGCCAAAAAGCTTTAGACAGCAATCGCTGCAGATAATAAAATTTAACCATGGTCTTTGCCATAGCCTGTTCGTTGCGTAACCAGGGATTAAGCAATACTAAACCACTTATACGTGGATCTTGATGGGCGTATAACAAGGCGGCTGAGGCGGCATCACATAGGCCCCAAATAATCACCTTAGACACATCAGGGCATTGTGATAATAAACAATCTGTAGCTGCTTTAATATCATGGTCCAATTGTTCGAATGACTGCTTTGCGCCGGTTGCGTCCCCCATCCCTCTAACATCAAAACGGAAACTAATAATATTTTGTGTGGCTAAAAAACGGGATAATTGCAAAAACTGGCGATGACTACCTACTCTATACTGTGGACCACCCACTACAATCAGTACAGCTGTAGATAAGGCTGATTCAGGGCGATGCAAAATCCCCAGTGTTGATTGTTGATTAATGTTGAAACTAATCGCTGATTCCATCAAATAATCTCCAACTGTTTTAATCCAGCTAAGCTGAGAGGATATAACTCTGGCAAATCAAATAATTCAGGAATTTGCCAGAAAGCGGGAGTGTTTATACACTGCAACTGGCAACTTTCAGACGACCAATTGTCAATATAACGAGCCACCGCTGGTGTGGCCGATTTAGCCGCCAACTCAATCCAGACCAAGGGAATAATTGGCTGAAAATCAGCAGCCACTTTTAATGCTTCCATCGATTCTAGCAGCTTGGCCGTTAGTGGATAACCCGCTACTTCAACGGTATTTCCAGCAAGGATATGTTCGCGCCAATTGGTTTTTTCGGCACTGTTTGTCATCATACTACTGGCTTGTTTTATTCTTAAAAACTGGCTGGCAAATTGTTTGCCATTCATAACGGGTTTCCAGTGTAATTGCGCCACTATGGGTAGTTGAGCTGCCAGCGTTTGCTGATGAGTCAATGCCAATAAAGAACCGAATCGAATCCCCCATACAATAATTTGTTTCACCCCTTGCGCCATCATCCATTGACCTGCACAAACAATATCCTGCAACCAATCATCACAGCTTACTTGGTCAAACTCGGCTTCGCTATCACCTGTACCTGCATAATCCAAACTCACAGTAGCAATGCCCTGTGCGGCAAAATAATGAGCCTGTTTCGCTACTACCGCCCGTGCAAGATTCAACTCTTCAGTAATCGAAGGTAAGCATAAAATGGCGGTATCGGCTAATTGACCATATTGAGTTAGTAAAATATTACCTTTAGATGCAGGAATGAAATGGCCGGTTACCACTAACATTTTCCTAGCGGAATACTATTTTTCATATTACCCATTACTTCACTTTTTCCATTTCTGCTTAATCTCTGACAAATTTTCTTTAGCTGTTCCTATGAGACCATATATCCGTCTCGGATTAGTAATTTTCACTCCGCATAAGTTACGAGATTTTGTCATCCATTTTGATTTATATTCATCATTACCTGTCAAGAAATCTATAGTTGAAACGCCATCTTTTTCAATTGTATGCCGGCACAACTCCATTGTTAAAATATTACCTACGCTTCTGTCCGCGTATTTTTCCCTATAAGCAAGCTTAAAAATATAAGCGTTATTATCATCGATAAACCACATCTGAGCCGCTACTGGATAGCCATCATGGTAAATAAATCCTAACCTCAGTTTATTTTGCATCGCAGCAATTCTTGCGATGCTATTGATAAACTCTGGATGAGATTCTTCATGCTTCCAGCTCTCTTCGTAGACGGCATGATAATCTTTTAGTTTATTTTCCAAATCATCTTCACAAGTGATAATAATTTCAAAACTTTCTTCTTTCTCAAGTTTTGCCTTCGCGCGCCTAGTATTACTTCTCATATTTTTTGAGCAATTAGAATAGAACGAATCAAAACAGTCAATTTCATCGTGGTACCAATTGCGGGTTTCAGTGTAAGAAAAACATTTCAAACCAATATCACTAAAAGCTTTTACATAACTTTCAATTTCGCTTTCATAAATAAAATTCAAATGAATTTCATCAAAACCAACTAAAAAATCACAATGTGTTTTCACCAACTCTCCAATGGAGACTTCAGCTTCCCCTAAATTAATAGCCGAAAAAATACATGAGTAATAATTAGTCATACTCATCAATTTCTTACTTTTGAACATAGATTGCTGTTTAGAAGTGAAGAATGGAATGTAACTGAGATGACTGCCCTTAGAAGTATTCAACAACACACAGGGTTGTTGATTATCTTGCAAAATATACTGTTCAAATTCTTTAAACCATTCCAAATTGAGAAATAAGGGTAAGTTCAAATTAGTATGTTGGGTATTTGATACATCAATTTCTGTAACGCTCTTTAATATATTGCTATTCATGAACTTCCCTAATTTACAATATGTCATAAATTTCAAAAATTTAGACTTACTGATTTAATACTTGAATAATGTAATCAATATCTGACTGTTCTATATTCTGGTGGCATGGAATTTGAATTATCTTTTGCCTATATAGTTTACTTTGCTGACATCTAGATTCAGCCAGCTCTTCCCATCGATAAATCTGTATGCCCGCTTTTCTCATTTTGACAAATACAGCCTCGTCGTGAATTAAAAACGGTAATACGTAAGGAACGGTATTAGAATCTAATTCAGGAAACAGAACTGTCCCATATTTATTGTTTGCTAGTCTGTTCGCCAAAACTTGATAGTTATCTCGTCTAACTTTTTTAACATTAATGTGGTCGGTATAGCTCAAAACAAATTCATCTGCTGCTGATATCCAGCTAGTCATTGAATCTATATCCAAATACAACCATTGCTTTTTTTTAAGAAAGCCTAATTTACACTTAACTTTTCTATACAAGTTGTTAAATTGCTGGACAAACTTTTTCGGCAAATTTGCATAATTTTCTTGTACCTTTTCAATAGCTTCAAAATTACTATTAACAATTAATTCCGCGCCAGATGATAATGGATAAAATTTTACTAAGCTGGTGACTGCCGCCTGTCCGTATATATGAGATGGGAAAGCTGCATGAGCCAGATCTTCAATTAAGATATTTTGATTTTTTTTACAAAACTCAGATAACTTTTCAATACCACAATCAAAACCAAAATAGCGAATACCTACGATATTTTCGAACTTCCCAACATTTGAATTGAGAAAATTAAAATCTGGTTTAAGGTCACTACATATTGGGTAAAAATTAACTGTAATTCCAGCAGCTAAGAAAGGTTCAACTAATGCTGGGCAATGGTAGCTTGGCAACCATACTGATTTGCTACGTAGACTTGTAGCTAAAATATACAAACCTGATCGAGCACTATCCATAGTGTATATATGATTATTAACATTCAATAACCAGCGTTTTGACGCAGTAGTAATTTCAGGGGTAGAAGGTAACCCTAAAATGTGTGGCAATGGGTAATCTCTAGCATCTGCAATTGGTGTTGTAAAAAATAACGTCATTTAAATACCCAACATATTTCTAATCATCCGCAGATGGAATTTAAGCGGAGTTTTATCCCAAGGCGTAAATCGATTTAGCTGATGAAAATCTGATACGGGCGTTGAAAAACCAGGGGTTGTAGATACTGCATATTCAAAGCCAGATTGTTTCACTAAATCCACAGCGCTCAGAGGGTAGTCCTCAACAGGCTTACCATTGGGGTAAGCAAACCCGTTAACACCTTTATTTAACCATTGTTCCAATTGCTGTTTACTTTGTTCAATCTGGTGTTTTTGTTGCCCTTCATTCTGACTAGCTAAAATGGGATGATCAACTGTGTGCGCGCCAATATCGACGCCCAGTTTCGCGAGTTGTTTTATTTCATCTGGCGTCATCATTTTATTGGCCACTTCATTGGCCTGATTATCGGTGTATAGCCGGTCGATAATATTGATACGTTGCTGGTAATCTTGATACTTAATCAACGGGATAAGTTTATAGGCTAGCTGACGACGACTGCTAATATCGCTAACGTTTTCAGTTGCTAATTGCAGCGCCGACAAATTAAATTCCGATATTGACGGGTTCCCGATCAAGTCAATTAATCGATCATTCCACATATTGCCACCAGAACTAAAACCAGTCGCAATATAAACGGTGGCAGGAATGCGGTATTGCTGCAAAACAGGTTGAGCCACAGTTAAGTTATTCAAATAACCATCATCAAAGGTGACACAAACTGAGTTGGCCGGTAATTTTCCAACTTTCAGTAATTCAATAGCTTGGGGCAGCGCCACAGGGTTAAAATACCTACCCAACAACGCCATCTGCCATGCAAATTCTGAGGTATCTGGCTCCGAGGGCCGCATCGGATTTTTTTGGGAAAACACCTGATGATAAATCAAGATGCTGAGTTTATTTTTACTCGTTATCAGCCCTAGTTGTTTCAGCATCCAGTGCAACATGATTATTCGTTACCCTGTATCCATAACTCTAGAATAACCAT
>TARA_R110002153_G_scaffold52266_8_pt1 | contig 19032 bp, 27 predicted proteins | sample TARA_R110002153 | Tara Oceans TARA_R110002153 (sample SAMEA4398193) | marine metagenome | biome: Polar Biome; feature: [SRF] surface water layer (ENVO:00010504); material: water (ENVO:00002006), including particulate matter (ENVO:01000060) such as... | depth 5 m
GTTGCTCTCTGGAACACCTAAAATAGGAAAAGATGGTAAAGTTACTTTTGGAAACATGGATGGAACTAAAGTTGAAAAAACAATTGCTGAATTAAAAAAATATGGAGCTAAAAAAAAAGAAATAGATACTTTGTTTGGAGGTTTTAATAACATTCGTGGCTCATGGGGAGAAATGTTTTCTAGTATAGGTTATGCTTTAAAAGGTGAAAAAGATGAAGCGTTTCAAGAATTTCAAACAGAGTTTGCTAAAAAATTCCAAGAATATTTAGGAGGCACCTATGATATTTTTGTAAACAAACCTTTATTGCCTTGGATGTCTTATCAACCTACAAGAGAAGCTGTCGATAATGCAGTGAATATGTTTATGAGATCCGGCACTGCAACAAGAGAACAAGCTCAAACTTATGTTTCTCAAATAATCAAAACAGCAAGAATGCCAAAAGCTTTAACTTTTACAGACACAAGAAATCCTGATCCTATATTCAAAGCACCTATGGGTTTTTTAAAAAATACAATAGCAGATGAAGTAATAGAAGGAGCCCTTAGTAAAGGAGGTTTTATTAGTTTAAAATTTTTACCAGAAGGTAAAAGAGAAATAGTAGAACAACTACTAGGTAAAGTAGATAACCCCACGCAAACTATTTTAGCGGGTACAGAAAGAATATCAGCTATATCTAGAATTAATGAATTTTATAGAAACATAAAAGGTATTTCTGATGAAGCTATTAAAAAAGGTAAACCTGGCATGTTTTACGATACAGAAGAAGCAGCGGAAGATATTTTTGGTGTAGGGAATGTAGAAAAAGTTTTTTCTGATCCTAATAAAGTATTTGAAATAGGTTCTGGTAATCCAGTAGCAGGAAAATTTACATCAAAAGGAATACAAGAAGCATTGCAAGTGGGTGAAAAAGATTTAATTAGTAATCCGGCTTTGTCTTTGGTTTATGATAGTTTTATTTTATACCCTAAAGCTACATCACAAATAGCTAAAACCATTCTTTCTCCTATAACACATGTTCGTAACTTTGTAAGTGCAGGAGCGTTCGCCGCAGCCAATGGAATTATTCCTGGGGTTACCAGTCCTTTAGAAATAAGTAGAGCCATGAAAGACGCATACAAAGCATTGCAAATACCTGTGGCCGGTGCCAGGAAATCTAATGAATATTATGAAGAATTATTAAGACTAGGTGTTGTTAATAGTAATGTAAGATTGGGTGATTTAAGAAAATTACTAGGTGATCTTGATTTTGGAGAAGGATTAAATAATAGAAAAGGTCTTAGTTTATTATTAAAAATTCCTAAAAAAATTGGAAGAGCAGCTCAAGATTTTTATACTGCTGAAGATGACTTTTGGAAAATTACTACGTTTGCGATAGAAAAAAGCAGATTAGCAAAAGCTTATCAAAAAGCAGGTATTAAAAGAACCAGTTCACAAATAACAGAAGAAGCTGCGGATGTTGTAAGGAATAATGTACCCAACTATGATTATGTTGGTGAATTTGTAAAGACTCTTAGAAAATTTCCAGTAGGAAACTTTGTATCTTTTCCAGCTGAAATAATAAGAACAGGAACTAATATTGTTCGTCGTGGTTTAAAAGAAATAAACTACAAAACAAAAAATGATGATGGAAAAATTGTTAGACCTTTAGCTGGTATAGGTTTTAAAAGATTATTTGGTTTTGGAACAACTGTGGCTGCTGTTCCTTATATGACAGTAGAAGCAGCAAAAGCTATGTATAATGTAACAGAAGATGAAATGAAAGCTTTGCGCCGATATGTTCCTGAGTGGTCTAAAAACTCTACGCTTGTACCTCTTAGAGATAAAAAAGGAAAATTAAAGTATGTAGATTTTTCACATGGTAATGCCTACGACACTTTGGTTAGACCCGTGCAAACAGTTATTAATGCTGTTGCAGAAGGTCGAGAAGATGAAGATGGAATTATGGATGATTTTCTTAAAGGGTTGTTTGTGTCCACAAAAGAACTAGGAGCGCCTTTTATTAGTGAATCTATTTGGACAGAAGCGGCAACAGATATAATTATTAGAAATGGAAGAACAAGAGACTTTAAAGAAATATATAATCCAGAAGCACCCACAGGAGAAAAAGCAAGTAAAATTATAGGTCATCTAGTACAATCACAAACACCTGGATCGTGGAACGCTTTTAAAAGATTAGACTTAGCTATCAAACCTGTTGATATAATTACAAAAGGTAAATTTGATGATTATGGACAAACTTTTGAATTAGGAGATGAATTAGCAGGACTCGTTGGTTTTAGAGCTGTAAACGTTGACCCTCAAAGAGCAATTAATTTTAAAATAGCAGACTATAGTAGAGGTATTCGTAATTCTAGAAAACTATTTACATCTGAACTTTTAAAAGGCGGACCTGTAAATCCCGGAGATATTGTTGATAGGTATTTAATTGCAAACCAAGCAGCGTTCAAAGTTAAAAAAGAATTTTTTGAAGATTATATTGCAGCCCTAAGATTAAAAGCCAATAAATCAGAAATAGATGATAAAGTTCAAGAAAGACTAGGAAAAAAAGAATTAGAGAATCTAGGAAAAGGCTTGTTCACTCCCCTTAACATAAGTAAAGGTGTCGAAGAGGCTTTCGAAGAAAACGCTTTAAAAATAAATCAATCTAATCCCTATGATATTGTAAAACCTTTTTTAAAAGATGTATTTAAAATATTTAAAAATCTACCTATAAGAATAGAAAAACTTCCTGAAATTAAAAATCCTTTTAAAGAAATAGAACTGTCACCAAGAGATACGAGTTATTTACCACCATCAGGAACTCCAATAGTAGGACCAAACAGTAATTTAAACACCACACAAACAACACAACAGAAAGGACAACAGATATTTGGACCTAATGATCCAGTATTTGGAGGATAAAAATGAAACTATCACAACACTTCAGCTATCAAGAATTTATTAAATCACAAACAGCAACAAGAAAAGGCATTAAGAATGAACCAGATGATACTCAGCTTTATAATATGAAAATGGTTTGTATGAATATACTAGAACCTATTAGAACTACATTTGAAAGACCTGTTATTATTACATCAGGTTTTAGAAGTCCTGAGTTATGTGTAGCTATTGGTTCTTCTACAAACTCTCAGCATGCTAAGGGTGAGGCTGCAGACTTTGAGATACCTGGTGTATCGAATAAAGAAGTAGCTGATTGGATACATGAAAATTTACCTAACGATCAATTAATCTTAGAATTTTTTGATGGCAAAGATCCTAACAGTGGTTGGATACATTGTTCTCACAAACCAGAGAACAGAGGTGAATATTTAATTGCTTACAAAGATGAGAACAACAGAACTAAATACGCTCCGGCTATTTAATCCAGTCTACTAACTCTTCTCCCATAATTTCATTAGCAATATTTATCTTGTTGCGTAGTGCTTTGACTATTCTTTCGTCAACAGTTTTCTCAGAAATCAAATCTATGTAGGTGACAACATTCTTTTGACCGATTCTGTGGGCTCTATCTTCTGATTGTAGTCTTTTTTCTAAGTCATAATTGTTAGAATAGTAGATTACTGTGTTTGCAGCTGTCAAAGTGATTCCATAGCCTCCAGTTTGAGTGTTTCCAACAAAATACCTTGTATTTCCGTTTTCAGCTTGATACAGAGCAATATTCTTCTGACGTGTGTTTGCATCAATAGCACCATAGTATGCTACTGTAGAGTCGTTTCCGTAAGTTTTTTTTAAGACTTCAACTATTTTTTCTATGTCATGCACATAATTTGCCCAGATAATAACTTTGCCTTCTGTTTCTTCTAAGATTGATAATAATTCATTCATACGATTGCTTTTGACCTCAGTGACAGTGCCATCGTCGGCCTTGAAGTGGCCACAAGTAATTTGATGTAGCCTCATCATCTGTGTAATAACATTTATAGTACTCATGGTTTTACCTTTGAGCTCTGCTATTGCAGCAGCTTTCATAGATACATATAATTTCTTTTGTTCATCAGTTAGTTCTACTATTCTTTTGACAAAAGTTTTTTCTGGTAGGTCTAGGCAATCTTTTTTTAATACACGATAAGAAAACTTATCAAGCTTTTCTGATAGTTCATCCAGTCTTCTATAAGATCCGACAATCTGTACACGACGACCACCAAAGTTTCTTTCTATCATGTGAGCGTATCGTGAACGAAAAGCATAATAAGATTCAAAACCTAAATGCCATTCATCTAAGAAATAACACTGAGAATATAAATCTAGTGGAGATTTTGTGACAGGCGACCCGGTGAGAATTCTACGATATTTTGCTAAATCCCTAAGTTTTAAAATACTCTTGGTTCTTTTTGCTGTCGGATTTTTGATTGTCGTAGATTCATCAATTCCTATTAGCGATCGCCCAACTGTAGTGTTCAAAAATTTCTCTGCGAAGTCAATACCTTTATTAGTAGAAAACGCTTCTACGTTCATAATAAATATCTTTAACTTATTATCGTTTTGTGTTAGGGAATCTAACTCTTTTAATTTTGTTTGAGTTAAACTAGGTTCCCATAAAACTGTTGTATGTTCTATATGTTCCGGTAAGTGAACAGGAACTTCTATCTCATACCAGTTTCTATAAACACCTTTTGGTGCAACAATAAGAACATTTTGTATATCACCCTTGTCATACAAAAGAGCAATGTTATCAATTAAAACTTTAGATTTCCCAGTACCCATTTCCATAAATAATGCAAATGTTTCCTTGTCCCAAGAATGTTGCAAAGCTGTGAGTTGATGCTCGTATGGCTTTGTCTTAAACTTATAATGTTCGATCATAGTAATTTCTTTCTTGACATTTATATAATCATCATTATATCTATTGTCAAGAAGGAAGAAATAAAATGAAGAATAAAATATTTGAATTGTATAAACCCAAAAGCTTAGAAGAGTTTTTGACATTTAAGAAGGAAAACCCTGAAGAGACTTTTGTCTATGTTCTTCAGCATCCGCCAGAGAATATAAATATTCTCAGCGCTTCTCACTTTGGCTATTTAGTTATTTGCTTACCGCAGCTATCTCAAATAGTTTTTAGTACAGGTCCGTTTGTTTTTAAGATGAGAAAAAACTTACAGGACTTTAGAGCACAAGATTATATTTTGTGTACAGGTGATCCTGCTGTTATTGGCTTATCCACAGCTATTGTCAGTGATATCACTACGGGTAAATTTAATCTCTTGAAATGGGACAAAAGAGAGTTTAAATATTATCCATTAAGTATTGACTTATACAAGAAAGGATAAAGTAATGAGCGACTTACTGAAGGTGATGGAAAATGACCAAGAGTCATTTGCATCAAACACAGATAATATTCAACAGTTGGCATCAAAGTGTCAAGAGATGTTGGATTTAGATAAAATAATTTCTGATAAGGAAGAAGAATTAAAAGAACTAGAAACACGTAGAGATGTTATTAGTTCAGAAGTAATTCCTAATTTATTATCAGAACAAGGTTTAGCGTCTTTGAATATGCTTGACGGAAGTAAAGTGGAGGTAAAGAAAAAATTTAGCTGCACTGTCAAGGCTGATCCGGACTTAAAAGAAAAGGCGCATACATGGCTTCGCGAGAATAACTTAGGTGATATTATTAAAAACAATATTGCTGTGAGTTTCGGCACTGGCGAGGATAACAAGGCTGATGATTTTTTGGGCCTTGCCGCATCAAGTGGATATGAACCCGAACAATCTCAAAAGGTTGAACCATCCACATTGAGAGCGTTATTCAGAGAGCGTGTTCAAAACGGGTTGGACATGCCCTCTGATCTCTTTAATATTTATATTAAAGATGAAACTAAAATAACCCGTAAAAAATAAAGGAACGAGAAACATGAAACAAGAAACGAAGACCGCGAATAGCGTAGACGTAAAAAAAGACAACTTGCCAATGGCAAGTATGTTTGAAAGCGATGCCCACAAAGGCATGGAACAAATGGGGGGTGATGATTTAGCTTTACCTTTCATAAGAATCTTAGGTGATTTATCTCCGCAAGTTAAGAAATCTAAGGCTGAGTATGTGGAAGGTGCAGAACCTGGTATGCTCTTTAATACAGTTTCCAAAGAACTGTATAATGGTGACAAAGGTATCACAGTGGTGCCTTGTTATTATAAAAGAGAGTATATCGAATGGTCCGATAGAGGTGAAGGACCGGGTGCTCCTATTGCTGTTCATCCTACCAGCTCTGATATTATCAATACGGCAAACAGGGATGCAATGGGTAAAGATAGATTACCAAATGGTAACTATCTAGAAAACACTGCATCTTATTATGTCATGGTTTTAGGTGATGACGGCAACGCTGAGACTGCATTGATTACTATGAAGTCTACAAGTTTGAAAACAAGTAGACAATGGAACTCAATGATAAGTGGTATCAAACTTCAAGGTACAAACGGAAAGTTTACACCACCAATGTACAGTCATGTGTATCATTTAAAAACTGTTGAGATGTCCAACAAAAAAGGAACATGGTCTACATGGTCCGTTGGTAAGGTTGGACCCATCACTGATATGTCAGCCTATGAGCAGGCAAAAGCTTTTGCTGATAGCGTCTCCAAAGGAGATGTTCAAGCAAAACATAGTGAAGAAACAACAGAAGATAAAGTTCCCTTTTAGGGTTGCTCAAACAGTGGGGCTTTACGGCCCCACTGTATTATAGGGGATTATAATGAGAGAAAGATTTAAACAGATATTTGAAGGCTTCAACGAAGCACATGGTTACACCTACAAGACAGGTGAACGAGATGATCGTGGTAAAGAAAAAGTAAAGTCCGGCTTTGAAAGAAAAACAGTCACAGATCAATTGTGGCAAAGTCATTTAGATGGTGAACCACCGGCACTAGGTATCATACCTATTAATGAATACAACCAATGTAAGTGGGGTTGTATTGATATAGATATCTATAATCTAGACCATAAAAAATTAATTCAAAAGATTCAAAAACATAATCTACCAATGGTAGTATTCAGATCAAAATCTGGTGGGGCTCACGTATTTTTATTTGTCAAAGAATTTGTATCAGCAAAGCTGATGAGAATAAAACTCAAAGCAATAGCTGACTTATTAGGCTATCACTCTTCAGAAATATTTCCTAAGCAAGATGAAGTGTTAGTCAAAGAAGGACACCTAGGTAGTTTTTTAAACCTACCTTATCATGGTGGTGTCAAAAGTATGCGTTATGCCATGGATGATAATGGTGAAGCATTACAGTTAGAAGATTTTATTGAAGTCTATGATCGTGTATCGCTGACCGAGGTTTCATTAGATGAAATAAAAATTATCAAACCAAAAGTGAAAGAAGTCTTTGAAGATGGACCACCTTGTCTAAATAAATTAGCTGAAGAAGGCTTTGGAGAAGGTAGTAGAAACAATGCTTTATTTAATATTGGAGTCTTTTATAAAAAAGTAGATCCAGATAATTGGAAAGATTTATTAGAAGAAGCAAACCAACAATACGTAGTACCACAACTCAAAGCTGCAGAAGTTTTGGGTGTTATAAAATCTCTCGAGAGAAAAGGCTATGACAAATACAGATGCAAAGATGCTCCTATAAATTCTGTATGTCAATCTGGTTTGTGTAAAACAAAAAAACATGGTGTAGGTTTTGAAGATGAACAACTACCCGACCTAAAAAATTTAACAAAGATAACTTCTAACCCACCGGAATGGTTTCTAGAAGTTGACGGCAAAGTTATAAAACTAAAATCAGAAGAACTACATAATCCTAATATGTTTGCGTTATGTTGTTTGGATCAAGCTAACATTGTTGTTGCCGGTGTACAGCCAAGAGATTGGCGTCAAGTAATACTCAAAGAATTATTAGAAAACCTACAAGAGATAAAACCATTGGAGTCATTGAACCATGATAACCAACTAGAGAATCTATTGTATGACTTTACAGTCAATAGACCTGCCGCAAGAACAAAAGAAGATATGTTGAACAAAATGTCGTGGACCGATGATAGCCATAGTTATTTTAGATTGGAAGACTTCTACAATTTTGCAAAAAGAAATAATTGGGAACTTGATAAAACTAAAACAGGTAATCTTTTAAAACAGGCAGGTGTTTTTGTAGAAGAACTTAGAATGACTTTGAAAAATCAAACACCACGTATTGTAAAAATACAAGCTATGAAAAAAACAGAGCCTAGTATATCCGGAGTGAAATATGCAGACGACCATTATTAGATGTTGTGAGTGTCAAAGGAAATATTCTAAACCTATGATAATCACAAGAGAAAATGTTTTACAACCAGGTAGAAAATTTAAACAAGACATGCACTACTGTATCAAATGTTATAACAAGGATTTTTATGAAAACGATAATACTGGGACCACCCGGAACAGGTAAAACAACAACACTTCTGAACCTGGTTGATCAGTTTATCCAGCAAGGTATCAAACCAAAGAAGATTGGATATTTTTCTTTTACAAAGAAAGCAGCCAATGAAGCAAAGCAAAGAGCTATAGATAAATTTAATCTTGATGAGAAAGAAGATTTAATTTTTTTTAGAACACTACATTCTTTTGCATTTAGATTCTTAGGTGCAACCAAAGAAGGAATGATGAGGCCGCAAGACTACAGAGACTTTGGTATCAAATGTGGTATTCCAATCAAAGCTGCAGCATATTCTGATGAAGACGGCATATTTAATTCTGATAATGAGTATCTCAAAACAATAGAGAAAGCAAAAGTCAAAGGTATATCTGTTATAGAACAGTATGATAGAAACGAACATCTTCTAGATATAGAAAGAGATACTTTGTATTTGATTGATAGAGAGTTATCTCGATACAAGACAGAAAGAAATATGAAAGATTTTACAGACTTACTATTAGATTTTATTGATAAGGATATGTCACCAGAGTTTGATGTTTTGTTTATTGATGAGGCGCAAGACTTGTCTTATCTACAATGGCAAATGGTTCGCACTATGTGGAATAAATCAAAGAAAACCTACATAGCAGGGGATGATGATCAAGCTATCTTTCAGTGGGCCGGAGCAGACATAGACCACTTCATTGCATTGAAAGAAGAAGTGGATGAGATAAAAGTTTTAGAACAATCTTACAGAATACCTGGTGGACCTATACATGAACTATCACAAAGAATTATTGCAAACGTTTCTAATAGATACGATAAGGTTTACAAACCTAGAGAAGATACAGGTGTTTTAAAATATCATAGTGATGTGACTCAAGTTGATATGAGTGAAGGACAGTGGTTGGTATTATCTACAGCACATTATTTTTTAGATGATGTCAAAGAGTTATGTGAACTACAGGGTTGGTATTATCAACATAGAAATAAAAACTCTATGCCTTTGGAATTATTATTAGCTATATCAAACTGGGAGTCATGGAGAAAAAAAGAACTTCTGACAAACTTAGAAATAAAAAATATTTATTCTTATCTTGGTGCAAATGTTTCACCAGGATTTCGAGACGGCAAAACATTACATTCAAACACGAAGTATTATTTATCACAATGTCAAGAAGAACATGGACTATTATCAGACAAAGTATGGTTTGAAAGTTTTGATAAATTAGATACAATGACAGAGAACTACGTTAGAAATATGAGAGCAAACGGGGAAAAGATAAATCGTAATCCCAGGATTTTATTATCTACTATTCATGGGGCCAAAGGTGGTGAAGCTGATAAAGTTTTAGTTCTACCGGATTTAACCAAGGCTGCATTAGATCAAAGCGATAAAAGTCCTGATGAGCTTCATAGATTATTTTATGTAGCAACTACCAGAGCTAAAAAAGAATTACATGTTGTTAGTCCCAAGAATTATGAAAGGTCTTATTCTTTATGAGTTGCTTTTCTTTTTTCATTGCGGCTAGTCTTCATTTAGGTTTAGAAGGAGACTATAATAATTTACACCCACACGCTCGTTGTGATTTACAATCTTTTATGTTTGGTTCCTATTACAACAGTGAATACAGAATTAGTAATTACATTGGAAAAGATTTGAACGGTTTAGAAATAGGTTTAGTAACTGGTTATCAGTATGACGTTGTACCTATGATTAGATATAAAAAAGATTTTTGGTTTGTTGCTCCTGCTTATGAGGTTGGTGGTAACACAGGATTGACTATAGGAGTTGAATACCAACTATGAGAGTAATGTATCAAGACGGAAAACTTTTAGTATCTTTGTCAGATGATGAAGTCGATAAGTTTTATAAAAACAAACACTCACCTGTAGAATTACCTATAGGTTTTTTAACAACTCTACATCAAGACATCAATAGAGCAATGGAACAGTGTTATAGAGATAAACTAGAAGAGGAATACTTTGGGAAAAAATAATATACAGATCCCTATGTTTTCTCCACAGACGGAGTGGACTCCTCCGGACGAGCTCAAAGACTTATCACAAGCAAAACAAATAGCTATTGACCTGGAGACACGTGATCCTAATTTAACGACACGTGGATCGGGGAGCGTTCGTGATGATGGAGAGATTGTAGGTATAGCTGTAGCTATTGAAGGTTGGTCTGGATATTTTCCTATTGCTCATGAGGGTGGTGGTAATATTGACAAGAAGATTGTCTTAGATTGGTTCAAAGATGTTTTGAAAACTCCGGCTACAAAGATATTTCATAATGCCATGTATGATGTTTCATGGATACGGGCGTTAGGTTTCAAAATAGAAGGACGCATTGTTGATACAATGATAGCAGGATCTTTGGTCAATGAGAATAGACTGAGATATAATTTGAACTCCCTAGCCAGAGAATATGTAGGCATGGGTAAGAATGAAAAGATATTATTTGAAGCTGCAAAAGAATGGGGCGTCAACCCTAAAAAAGAAATGTGGAGATTACCGGCGATGCATGTTGGTGAGTATGCAGAACAAGATGCTGTAGCTACATTGAAACTATGGGAGAGATTACAACAAGAGATTACAGCACAGGATCTATGGGATATTTTTAATGTAGAAACAGATCTCTTTCCTTGTTTGGTTGATATGAAATTTAAAGGTGTACGTGTTGACCTGGACAAAGCCCGCATCATAAAAAAAGATTTGATGAAAGAAGAGAAACAATTTTTACAAAAGGTTAAGAAACAAACAGGTAGAGACGTAGAGATATGGGCCGCTGCATCAATAGCGAAAGTCTTTGATCAACTAAAACTACCCTATGATAGAACAGCAACAGGAGCTCCAAGCTTTACCAAGAATTTTTTATCACAACATCCTAATGAGATTGCGCAGGCCATTGCTCAGGCTAGAGAAATAAACAAAGCGCACACAACTTTTATTGATACAATTTTAGAACATGAGCATAAAGGAAGAATTCACGCAGACATCAATCAAATACGATCTGATGACGGTGGAACGGTAACGGGTCGATTCTCTTATTCTAACCCTAATCTTCAGCAAATCCCCGCTCGAAGCAAGAGAATTGGTCCGTTAATTCGAAGTCTCTTTTTACCAGAACAGGATTGTGTTTGGGGTACCTTTGACTACTCACAGCAAGAACCAAGACTTGTTGTACACTATGCAGCGCTATCGCAACTGCAAGGTGTATCGCGGATCGTGGATGAGTACAATGAAGGAGACGCAGACTTTCATCAAGCGGTAGCAGAGATGGCAGACATTGATAGAAAAGATGCCAAGACAATTAATTTAGGTTTGATGTATGGCATGGGTAAGAACAAACTCATGGCAGAACTCGGTTTGTTAGTAGAACAGGCTGAAAGACTTTTGAAGAAGTATCATGAAAGAGCTCCGTTTGTTAAACAGCTTATCGATGCTGTATCACGCAGGGCCCAGGAACGTGGACGTATCCGAACAATTGGTGGTCGCATTTGTCATTTTGATTTATGGGAACCGGCTAGCTTTGGAATACATAAACCCTTGCCTCATGCAGATGCATTAGCTGAACATGGACCGGGGATCAAGAGAGCTTTTACTTACAAAGCTTTGAATAGACTCATACAAGGTAGTGCGGCCGACATGACAAAGATTTCTATGGTTAATTTATACAAAGAGGGCATTGTACCACACATACAAATACATGATGAATTGGATGTTTCTGTAGAAAATCCTAAACAAGCAGAGAAAATTATTGAGGTTATGGAACAAGCTGTTAAACTCGAAGTTCCAAACAAAGTCGATTACGAAAAAGGAAAAAACTGGGGAGATATAAAATGAATTGTTGGCATTGTAATACACAATTAATATGGGGTGGAGATCACGATATCGGAGAAGAAGATGAAGAGTATCTTATTGTGACTAACCTTAGTTGTCCTAATTGTAAAAGTTTTGTAGAAGTGTATTTACCCAAGGAGGACCACAATGAGCTTTCTAGTAGCGAACGTACCGCCCACTAAAGTATTCGTTAAGAAACAATATCTCTATGACTTACAAAAAGGTCATGGTGAATTTGTCGAAGGTATCTGGGTGACATGTAAATCTATAGAAGGTAGAGCATTATATTTTGAAACATATCTACCGGAGTATGGAGCACTCTATGATAAGCTTCCTATCTCTGCATTTGTATCAGAACCTACTGAATTAGATTTATCTTTAGAAGAATTAGAACTATGGGATGCTTTTAGTTATCATATGACTGTGATTACAAAGTCTAGTATATCAGGTTGTAAAGCTAAATACTTAGCTCCCTCAAAGAACTGGTACACAGGAGAATATCTATTTACAGTGGATAACTGTCACTCTGATGTCAACACAATGAATAGTGGATACTCAGAGATGCCAGAAGAACATAAGTCCTTTAACATATTAGGATTAGACAATAATCATTTTGCAGCGCAACCAAATAATCGTTGTTTGTTTTTTGATAAATCACTCACTCCTGCAGAATTGAAAGTGCCGGATTTCAAAGTATCTACCATTGAATACAATGTAGAAACAGAGAGTAAGTGGACCGCCGGAGATGACAACAACTATTTTTATGATCTGAAAGAGAACAAATAATGAGAGAAGAATTATACCTACGACAACTAAAAGTTTTACATCGCATAGTCAAAAATGTTAGAAAGAAATATCAAGGAGACAATAGCAGAACTATCAAACCTGTTATAGACGATCTTAATAGAATAGCCTTAGAAGTTCATACTCTACAACAAGATATCGAAGTCAATCTAGGTAAAAATGACAGATGTCTTTGTGGTGATTAGAGGGCCCGCCCTATCGAACGATAGGACGAGCAACAAAAAGTGAAGAAGATTTCTTATCTTTGCTTAAATTTTTTTCTTTGTCAACAGCCCATTTTGTAGTATATTATCCCATATATTAATAAAAGAAAGAGGTACAAGATGTACGTAATAGACAAAAAGTTAGAACGAGTGGCAGAAATGAAAGGTAAAACTCTTACCGAATTTTTAAACGTTGTAATCAAACATGAGATTGGTGATTTTAGTTTTGCCAATACAGAACAAGAAGCAGGCAATATGATAATATCATTAATGAAGGAGAAGAATAATGTCAAAAGCAAACGAGCATTATAGAATGCTACAAGAAGAAGAAGAAATAAACTCTCTTGTTGATGGAAAAATAAAAGAACCTTTAACTAAAGAACAAAAAAAAGATTTGAAAGAATATAAGAAAGTCCTTTCGACTCTACTTTATTCAAAGAAAAATCATGGAGCAAAAGGAAATGCCTGATACACAAAAATATAAATCGGTATCTGTACCGAACGCTACTTATAAGATGTTAGTAGATTTGAGCAAAGAAATATTTGAAGCACCTTTGACTATATCTAAGACAATAGAATATCTAGCAAGGAAAGAAGCTAAGAAGAAGAATGGCAAAAGCTAAGGCTAATTTTAAATGCAGTGAATGCCAAGGACTTGGCTATATTGAAACGAAAAGGAATGCCAACGAGAGCGTTGTGTTGAAATGTTCTCGTTGTAATGGTAAAGGAGTTATCAAAGTTGAGCGACCTATTTTACATGAAAGTATCGTTGGTGATGATTACAGTCTTACTTATCACGAGAGCTGAAGCATGGCCACTAATCTGAAATCGATCAAAGGCATCACTTCAGAGCTGCTGGCCGCAGCAGAATATACTAAGAACGGTTTCTACGTTTCCCTATCATTGGACCCTTTGTGTCCTTTTGATCTTGTTGTCACTGATGAAAAGGGAAATAGTTTTTTAGTAGATGTTAAAACAGAAAGCACACGCAAAACGAAATCCGGAACACATGATGAAGGTGGACGTATCTATCGTGCTTTGACAGAAGAACAAAAAGAAATGGGAGTACGACTTCGATATATTCCCTGGAAGGATTTAGATGGAGAAGATCAATGAATTTTACTACCCTACATCTTTTATAAGAAGTGATGTAGAAGGCACAGGCCGGACGTATGATATTAAGGACCAGGTGTCTTTGGCTAGTGTCACGACTATATTAGGTCAGACGAAAGACAAATCGTTTTTGAAAGAATGGCGAAAAAGGATTGGTGAAGAGAAGGCCAAGAAAATTGTAGCGGACGCCGCGAAACGTGGAACGTCGATGCACCATATTATTGAAGGTTGGGTCAGTGGTCAAGAGCACTTAGATTTGACTCCGATTGGTCAGAATGCTCATAGTATGGCAACACAGGTAATAAAAAACGGTTTAAAGGACCGTTTAGAGGGGTATTACGGTATCGAGGCTCTGATGTATTACCCTGGATTGTACGCCGGTAGTGCCGATTTGATAGCTAAGCACGACGGTGAGATCACTGTCATTGATTTCAAACAGACGAATAAACCCAAACGTGAAGAGTGGATCGAGGATTATTTTCTACAGCTATCCGCTTATGCTATGGCTCATGATTATGTTTATGGGACCTCTATTAATAAAGCAATGATTATGATGTGTTCCGTTGACAATTATTATCAGGAGTTTATTATATCAGGTGCTCAGTTAAAGCATTACAAACATGAATTTTTAAGGAGAGTTGATCAATATTATGGGGTCAGTAATACCACAAGCAGTTAAAACAGGAGCACCTTTACTTATTGGTGGCGGCATTACTGCGTCTCAAACCAATCCAGAAGATTTAAAATCTGTTGGTGGTGGTATTTTATCTTCTATGGTAGGGTCTCCTGCTACCGAAGCCCTATCAGAAATGGGTAAAGTTAAAGACCAATCTATCAGAGATGGTAATGTTGAAAAAGGCACAGAAATTTTAGAAGGAGCAGGCATGAGCAAAGAAAATGCAAAGAAAGTCTCTGAAAAATTATTTGGAGAAGAAGAAGATGCTTATCTCAGTGAAGATGAAATGAAGGATAGAATTCAATCTGGTGGTATGGGAGAAGAGATTTTAGGTCAAATACAAAAAGATAAAAGTGGTTCTAAGGTTAATTTAGAAGAAGGCGAAGATAAAGGTAAAGTTATTGATTTAGAAGAAAAAAAGAAACAAATAAAAGATTCTGATCCAGACCCGGACGACGAAGACAGTGGAGATTTAATCACATCTATACAACAAATAGAAGAACTTGTTAAAGAAAATCAAAAATTAGAAAAAGAAGGTGATACTTCAAGAAGAAAAGAAAATACGAAAAAAATTATTTTTAATCAAATTTTACCTGATAATGTTCTTATAACAGCAAGACAAGAAATAAATAATAGAGACGGGTCTAAGCCTTTTGTTAATGAAGATTTTCAATTTGTAGACGAACAAGGCAATTCATCGTTTGCAACAGATGAACAATTAGCTAAAATACAAAAAGACTTTAATTCTTTGGTAGGTAAAGTAACCACCTTAAAAAAAACAGGTGGTATGGTTGACAAGGCTATTTCTTACGAGCCTCGATACTAATTGTTAAAATTTTTTTTAGTGGGTTGGGTTTGTCTGGGTCAAGGTATTGAACAGAAGTGTGTTCGTATGGGCTCACAGATAATTCATGACAGTTATGAGAGTTGTAATGACTATTTCGACGTGGTCCGTGGGGAGATGTCCGATGTTAAAGACTTAAAATTACAATTTACCTGTGTTCAGGCCGGACTATTAGAAGATTTTTATTGATTTGCATAGCTGTTGTCTAAAAACAACAGTTCTTTTTTCTTTATTTTTAACTAAAAACTTCTCTATGAAAGGAAATAGAGATGAATAAAATATTAAAAGCATTGGGTAATTTTTTTACTTTGGAACATGATTCTGATAAGGCTATCAAACAATGGCTACAAACAGAATACAAACAAGACTGGCAGTCCGCTTATACACAGTTCAAGGAACGCGGAACGTTGCCTAACTTCTACCGTCGTACCCTATAAGGGGAGATTTGGGTAAAAGTTTTTTTAAAAAAAAAAATATGGTCAGACCCCGCGGTAGTGGTGGTAGAGTAGGAAAACACTATATATTTCAATAATAATAGCACGATTTTAGTCTACCACGGCCGTGGTAGACGCGGTAGAGTAGATTTTCAAAAGTCTATATTTTTCAACACTTTTCAAGCTCCTAGCTTGGCGTGAAGAGGTTTTTTGTTTTTCTATAATTAAATTTGATTTACCTAAATTCTCCCTTATAGTGAGAATATGGAAGATACTTGTCCCATATGTAAAATTGAGATTGACGAATGTGAATGTCTTGAAGGATAAGATATGAAGATCGTAAATGTTGTTTGGCTGGATACAAATGAATGTAGTTTGTCGGGTTGGCAAACCAAGGAAGAACTATTAGATAGTAAACCTTGCACTGTTTCGTCCTTAGGTTATATGATTAAAGAAGATAAAGATTGTATTACAATTACTGCAGACAAAGATCATTATGATCAAGATGATTTATATGGTAGAGCTCAGGTAATACCAAAGGGAGTAGTTCTAAAGATTGAAATACTAGAAGCTATTCCGAGTCCGACTCCAGAACTTCTTCGACAGGTTTAACTATTTTTAATTCTAAAGGCTTTTTAACTTTATTTTTTAAACTTTCAACGTCCTCGTGCTCTAGTAATAACTTATTATCTTCTATAATTTCTGATAATCTGGCTTCTAATTCTCTTTCACTTAGGTCCTCCAGCTTACCGTGTTTGATAATCTTTTGTTCTATGTAGAGTCCGGCGGCTTTACCTCTAGCTACTTCTGCATTGATTGCAGCAGACCAGGCACCCTTCTCTCTACTTTCTTCTCTTAGTTTTGCAAGTTCTCTTATGTGAGAACCATAATCTACTTTGTATTTCTCTTGTAATTCAGATCTAATTTCACCGATATACTTAACAACCAAAGGAAATCTCCTTGGATTGCGCAGCTCTGACGCTCTTACATGTGCAGAGCTTTCAGCATAACCTGCTTCTATAGCACACTCTGTTGGAGACATACGACCTTCGTTTGTTACCAGCAAGGTAGCAAACTTTGTTTGTTGTTCTGTTAATACTTTTGGTAATCCCATGCACTCTTATAAAAAATTTATATTGTAAAAGCAAGTAAATTGTGATACTGGTTTACTTGAAGTGAGGGTATGAATATATTATTTTTTCATAGAATGTTATATGTTCCTCCTAGAACTTAACTTACAGTCCTTTCGTTCCTCACTTCACACTTGAAAGAAGAGGTATAAGATATAAAATGGATAAGATGAAGTTTAAAAACAAAAAAGAAGAGGAAGACTTTCAACAGCAATTGAAAGATGCAATCGAAGTTTTAGAAAAGCAAGATGTACATTTTTTTAGATCAGAGCATATCATTCCAATACTTCAACAAATGACACCAGAGCAAATAGAAATATTTGAACATCTAACTGGTATCAACAGACACACAATACATTAGTCATGTCATCATACACAACCAAGGCACTGATGCAGGTCCTAGAAAAATTCTGTGCAAGTCCTGTCGGCAGTCATGCAAAAGTTCAAATGGTCCTGCCACAAGGTAGAAACCCTTTGCAACGAGAGTTTAACATCAAAGAAATTAAATTAGTTGAGAACCAAATTATAGGTTCAAAAGAGAAATATCGTATGCTAATTCTGGTGGAGTAATTACTTTGAAACCTGAGTCAGTATTCTGGCAAGAAACCAAACAAAAACTAGATACATTTTCCCTAACAAGACTAGAAAGTTGGGCCTCTGCAGGTGTTCCTGATGTACTAGGTTATGGTGATAAGCGTGGGTTTTTTACAATAGAGTTGAAAGTAACAAGCAGTAATAAAATTAGGTTCTCACCCCATCAAATTGCGTTCCATTTTAAGCACCCCAAAGATAGTTATATCTTAGTCAAGACCCTCGCTCCACGATCAGTGAAACTTTATTCAGGGTCCGCGATCCAGGAGCTTGTGGCTTATGGGCCCGCCCTCCCGCCTGTGGCCGAAGGCTGGGACGCTTGTCGCCTGCTGCTTGACGCTTGATGCCTGTGGCTTGTTGCTTGCTGCTTGTGGGCCCACCCGCCCGTGGCCTGTGAACTTATATTCCAGAAAAAAATTTCGTGGTTCACCATCCCTTTAGGGATGGTGAACTGCGTTCTATTATTTAAGATAATTAAATACATTTAAAATTATTGTAGGTTTATTATTAGATTTAGAATAAAACTTATTGATTAGCATTGCTATTTCAACCAGTTCTTCAAAGGTTAGCCCCTCCAGTTCTCTTTCTATATCGAGCTGTAAAAGCTTTTGTCTTCTAATGTTTGCCATAAGATACGTTTTGGACCTCCTTATCCCAGCATTGTCTACAATCTTTACATTGGTTGTCTTGCTTCGGAGCCGGACAACTGGCTTGGACTGTTGTCACGGTTGAAGTCCAGGGCCAGCTCTTTGGAGCCGGCCCATCAACTTTCGTTGCGGATAATCTAATAATTAGATTATCCGGGACCATACGCGGGTCGATTGTAGAAAGGATACCAGCCTCACGCGTTGGCAACCAGTGTTTAACTTCTGGTGTCAATTCGCAAACCTGGAAGATCCGCAGCAAGTGAACCAGGGACTGTACGTCGCCCGAATCATGCCAGCGAAACTCTTTCTTCTTTGAAACTTGTATTAAATAAACCATCCCATGAATCCAGTTTGGATTATTCATTGTTGCCTGGTACCGGCGTTCTAATGCTTCTTTTACATT
>TARA_R110002153_G_scaffold272372_1_pt1 | contig 19025 bp, 8 predicted proteins | sample TARA_R110002153 | Tara Oceans TARA_R110002153 (sample SAMEA4398193) | marine metagenome | biome: Polar Biome; feature: [SRF] surface water layer (ENVO:00010504); material: water (ENVO:00002006), including particulate matter (ENVO:01000060) such as... | depth 5 m
CTTGGGTAGAGTTCCCATTTGAGGTTAAAAACGATTGGTTTACAGGGAGCGCCAATATTAGAACATATAACATCAATGAACTTCTTGGCACCAAACTACGCGCGTTATACCAACGTAGTAAAGGGCGGGATTTGTTTGATTTAAACTATGCAAGATCGCATCTGGAACTAGACTATAGCCTTATTCTTAAATGCTTTAAGGAATATATGAATTTTTCGGTTGGCAGATCCCCTAGCCAAAAAGAGTTTTTATTAAATATGGAACTGAAGGAAAATGACCCCAATTTTATAGGAGATATGGAAGCTTTATTACGACCGGAAATTGAATATGACCAAGAATTAGCTTTTGAATGGTTAAAAGACAAAGTGTTTAAAGTCAAGTGAATTATGACATTAAATGAAGATTTAAGAATAAAAAAATATTGATATTGAGTTAATTGTTCTGTCGTGATATAGTGGAGCCTTCGCTAAACAGTCTCCCAATGTATCCCAACTATTTGCCAACCAAATGGGCAACCAAATTTCAGACGAGTATTATTTTCATTCTTTCTTGGATTCCTTCCAATCAAAATACTTTTGAGCATCTACTATAAGATTAACAATCAATAGCATTTTATCACATTTGGGGCATTCAATATCCATGACAACTTCGTGCAATTCTCCATTTGCCTCAGTTGTCTTTCCTTTCCATCCACATTCGCAAGAGAGTAGGAGAGTAGCTTCATTAGCCTCATATTCGGATATATGCATGTGTTGCGCCATAATAGGGATGTTGGTATAATTTATTAAGCAACTTTCAATGTTGGTTGCTATTACTTTCTCTTGATTGTTTCCCAGTATATCGGGACAGTAACAATACTAATAGCTAATTAATCTGAATGTCCGATAATCTGGTTGAGTCTTCGTGATATATTTTGCCAGGAACTATTTAGATTAAGTGTTTTAATTTGGATGTCATGACTTTTGTATCTATAATGTAAATCGTATTCTTTTTCTATAGTTGGATATAAAAGGATACCTGTAGCAAGATTATTCCTTTCTGAATTATCCTCTTGATTTAACAGATAACTGAATAATTGGTACAGGTTATTGGATTTAATTTTCTCTTTGTCATAATTGAGAGACATCGTCTCCCGGTAATATTTAGCATCAATAATTATTTTTTCATGCTTATTAATAAGAGTAATGTCCGTTTTCATTTGAGGTAGATATCTAGAATCATCTATAGATTGTAGCTGCCAATTAATAATCTCCGATTTTACGATATTAAATTTATTCTGTTCAATCCTGTAGAAATTTCTAATGAATGCCTCAAAAAGTTGATTCATTTTATTTTCATCTCTAGTGAAGTCGGAAAATTTATAATTACCGGAACCTTCTGAAGGCAACGTGTTCTCATATATAATTTCACAAACATTCATTAGAAAACCATAAAATCTATTGTTGCGATTTATTCGTACATGCTTAAAATGAGATTTAGTAATTTTAATAATATCTATTCCGTTAAACATTCTTTGCAAAACAATGATTTGTGCTTTTAAATCCTTGTTTAGACCCGTAGTGCGAATCAAACTTGTTAAGGTTGAAAATAGGATTTGATTTAGCAATATATTTGAAGAGAAGTCATCAAATGAACATATTGTGCGTTGTTTTACCAACAGATTATTTTTTAAACTAGCGCTAATTTGTATTTTTCCTTTAACCCCTACTATTTCATCTGTGTGGTCAACATAGCTTTTTTCGATGCCTCTTTTTAAAAGAATTTTTGTGCCGTTAATTAATATTTTTGCAAACAAATCTTTTATTTCCATAGAGTCATCTACAGAAATATTCACGCGCTCTTTTTCCTCAAGCTTATTCCAGGCATAACATAGTAAATAATAAATATTTTGGATAGGTATATGCATTTAACGCTCTAGGATTCTAATAGTTTCTGAAATACTATCTGCCTCATCAAACCAAATTTCTTCCAGTAAAGGCTGAATTTCAAAATCAATTATTTCCTGCCACCATTCCATTTCATTCTCACCAGATTTAAATCCGCAAAAATAACTATGACCTATTTGAAACCCTTCTCCTAAATTTTGATCTGACCGTATTTTGTCATTTACTTTTGTTAGGGAAATACTGATATGTTCCACAAGTTCTTTTGACAGTCCCTTGCTGGTCAAAAATTCTTGGAAATTTGTACCAAAATCTGGCTGCAGCCCTATAAAGGCAAAACGTCTTCTAAGAGCATAATCAACAATAGCCAAAGATCTATCGGCGGTATTCATTGTTCCAATTATATAAAGATTGTCAGGAACATAAAATCGATCTTCCTCGTCTTCTGCATAAGTTAATTTTAAAGCATATTTTGGGTCACGTTTGTCTGCTTCAATCAACATCATTAGTTCACCAAATATCTTACTGAGATTACCTCTGTTTATTTCATCGATTATAAAGAAGAATGGTTTGTCGGGGTTCGCTTGGGCTCTTTTACAAAAGGTAAAGAATATTCCCTCTTTCAAGTCAAAAGTTCCTTTTTGTGTTGGTCTTAAACCTTGTATGAAATCTTCATAACTAAAAGACTGATGAAATTGCACCATATCTATATGTGCATTGTTAACCTCTTTCATTATTTCGTAAGCTAATTTCCGAGCAATAAAAGTTTTGCCCACTCCCGGAGGTCCTTGCAGTATTATATTTTTTTTACGTTTTAATAGGGATACTGTTTTTAAGAAATCTTTTTCAGTAATAAATGGCTTGTCGCTATCATCCTTAAATGAGTATTTATTATTTGCTTCCTTATGCTGAAGTTCTGAGATAATATTTTTATTGTCTATGATTTCTCTAATAATATCATATTCCTCCTCTGTAATTCGGAATAGACTTCCTTGATTATTGTTAAATACCTCGCATTCTTGAAGCCCGTTGATATTTTTAAGTTCATTCCAACTTACTGGCACCTCAAGTTTCTCTACCAATTCAAACTCAATTTCCTCACCTAAAGAAGTGTTATGAATTCCTCTTGTGACCTCATAGATAGCCTTAATTTGTTTAGTTGGTGAACTCTCGTAGCCTATTATAAGATCTCCAGGTTTGGTTTGCTCAAAGTATTTATAAATTCGTCTTTTATTGCCTTTCTGATTATGAGTAGTATAGGTTTGTTTATCACCTTCACTGTGGTTGGAAATGCTCCAGATCTTCGGGTTTGAGTTTAACCACCAAAAGTTGAGGGGTTCTTCGTTTTCCAATTCTTCTCCAAATTCTTGGTTAGGTTCATTAACCGTATTATTCGCTTGTGTAGATTCGAAAACAAGATTATGTTCGATGAAGATTTCACCTAATTCTGGATAAAGACGAATATATTCGTCCAATAAAAAACTCCATATTTTAGTGGGGCTAAAGGTGTCTGGCCTAAATAGACTTTTATATCCTTTTAGACTGCCCGTTTTGTATTGGTATACTTTATTAGTTAACCAATTTATTCTTCGGCGATGTTTATATTCTCCAACTGGCGAATAGTAGTATTCCCCATCAATTACTCCAATACCTAAACAAGTGTTTATACCTTTATTTACAAATACAACATCTCCTATGTTTGCGGATTTGAAGAACCATAAGTTCCATGGTTGATTGGATTTACTATTTTCTTCCAGACCTGCTGCTATATTAAGTTGTTGCAAGCTAGTTATTTGAGAAATATCCCCTATAGGTAGGTTTTTATAATCAATAGCTATAATACTTTCGTCGTAGAATTCTTCCCATTCAGAAGCTTGACTTCCTGGTGAGAATTTAAAGTAATTTCTAGCTTCTTTATTAAGCTTAACTATTTCTGACTTCTGAGATTTTAATATGTTTATTACCTCGCTATAGGTTTGAATTCTTTGAAGTACGTTTACTTCCGGGTGTTTTATATCGTGGCCCGCAATTCTTCCAGTTTCGGGCACATTACTTATATTAAGAAAAAATTGATAAGCATTTTTGTGAATTTTCTTAATATTAGGAAATACTGCTAACCAACAATAATCCTGTCCAAAATTGGAAGGGCCTTGAAAATCCACAGTGTGATAGGTGTAATCCTCTAATTGCAATTCATTAATAATATCTTCGGCAATTTGTTGCAGATAGTTTTGAACAGTTTCTCTGGTTGGGTTCCATTTGTTATAAAAAAATGTATGAAAAACACTCCAAGGATTTTGCCAATTAGCAAACATATCTCTTTTACCTACTGGATATTGTTTTAGCTCTTCAATTAGGTTACTAGGCAAATGTTTAAACGCCTCTAATTGTTTTGAGCGAATTTTTTCTTTAATGTCTTCAACTAATTCTGGAGAAATTGTTGAGCCATCCAGTATCAATCTCGCTACTTCAGAACGAAGAAGATTTACTGGCTTTAATCCGTTTTCTAGATTGGCATAATCCTCATAGATTTTTTTTACTTGCTCAATTTCTAGATTATTGATAGCCTGATATAGCAAATCAGTGTTTTTATTATAACCATGATATTGTGATGCTACCTCCTTAATGTATTGAAATTGTTTTTGCATACTTCAAGATTTTGCCGGTAAACGCTCCGAGTCTTTTAGTTTATTATCTAATTTCCTTAAATGATTGGCCGTAATTGTAGTCCAAATATCTCTATAGGATTTTCGATTATTATCTTTTAAAAATTTATTTATATACTTCCCCGGACCATTATATATGACTTCCAATGTGCCATTCGGTTCAATATGTACTGCAATAAAGTGTTGTAAGTTTACATCAAACGGATAGCTGAAATTGTACCTCATACTGGACTTTATTTGAACCTTTTTACCAGTAGGTCTATGGTAACCATCATATTTATGCTTATTACCACCATAAATTTCTAAATCGAACATTTCACTGACCAAGGCTTCACCAATATCACCAACTAAACGCCCATCTAAGGAGAAATCTAGCTTGCTTTTATATCGCTCTTTTAAGGCAGCTGTAATATCTAATAATTCCTGTATTTCTTTCATGCGAAATAAACCTTTTCCACTTAATTATTGACTTTTTTTAGATTACCTCACGCTCAATTTACGGCATCCAAATTTTAGAATATTCTTCTTGATTTAGAGGCTTATAACCCTTCTTAATAAAAAGTCTTAAGAGCTTTTTGATCTTCTCCAATCTCTCCAACGTAAACTCACCGCTATATGCGGAAAGTTCGGTTATACGGTACAAAAATTTATAATATAATAGCCAACCTTCCCTTTGGTATTGTTGAAAGAGCGCGTTGTCATTTGGATTCTTCTTTAGCTTATTTAAAGTGACTGACCTTGAAAATATTTGGCATAAAAAATAATTTGGAGCGTATCGTCTATAGTCAGATGGGGAGGTTCCTCCTGATGTTTCATTAAAGTCCAAAAAGTTAGCCCAGAAATAATAAATGAAACGTTGCCTAATATCCTTTTGGATTATATCATTAGCAATAGGAGCTCTAATTATTTGATGGTCTGTGGCAATGAAATCAGTGTAGAAATGATAGGCCTCAATTATCAAATTAATTTGAAGTGTGTTGTCTATGGTATATTTTAATTTACCAATAAGAATAGCCTTAATTTCCTCTTGTGTAAAAACAACATTTGTATAGGATATTGTATTTTTAGAATCATAAAGATCTGGACGATTTATACGTTTTTCATTAATATTGATATCACTTAGAAGCCTCTCTAAATAGCCTATTTTTGGAATATTTATGAATCTTGCTATTTCTTCAATAAATTTACGTCTATTTTTTGAATAGAAATCCTCAAAGCTTTTTGTAATTTTATTTATAATTCTCTGATCATCATTAATATTATTTCGGCCAAAAAGCCTATTAATCCCTGAAAAATAATTTATAAACTGTTCCTTACTTTGAATCTCTTGAACGAATAGAAATCGTTTTAACTCGTTCAAAACCTGTGATTTAGTTTGGGTTGAGTAATTTTCAATTTCGTCGATTAATTTTCCTAAATTTAATTCTTTATAAGCTTTAGTAAAATCTGATATTTTATAGACTGCACCGGCGATATTATTTCTAACATATGTATTTGTATGATAAATTTGAGCTATACTGTTTTGATTAGTGGTGTAATATTTAAGGTCTTTTTCTCCAAATAATTTTTGGAAGACGGCATCAATTAGTTGTATGTCTTCATTTTGGTAATTATTTAATTTTTCAGCAAGCTTTTTATATGCAGAATCGTCATAAACGTAAACACCGCCATATCCAATGTTAGTAGGTTGTAATTTATCATTAACGCTGTCTACAATAAAATTCGAAAGAATGTCTTCTAAATTTAAAAAAATAGTTTGCTGCAATTCCCGGTATTTGAAGAAAAGCAACTTTAATAGGATGTATTCTTTGGAGACAATGTCCTGCTCATCAATAAACGTGTAATTAAATTTGAATTCATTAATAAACCTATTGATATCTCTATATGTTTTCAAAAATCGAAACCAACTAAGGCTTGGAGTATCCCGAGAATTTTCGTTTTCACCAGTTAACAAATCAAATAGTTTTGGGGTATAATCGTACGTTTTGTCAAACAGGCCATAAAAACCATGAAATAGATTATGGTTAAGACTATCATCAGTAGAAGTAGGAAAGGATTTTCTAACTTCATCCAATATAACTTCTCGTATTCTCTTTTCATCAAACGGAAGTAGGTTAATTTCAACCTGGAAAATCTTATTGATATAATCTTTTTTACCAGGACCACACATCTTTTCTATATACTCACGATTATACCCTGCAATAAAAATAATATTATTAAAATCCGAAAGTGTTCTTATTAGTTTGAAAGAATCCAAAATTTCTTGAGTTTCTAAACGATCAAGGTCATCTAAAACAACAATTATTTGACGGTCTATTTTCTGAATAATGGTATCAATTCGGTCATAATATTCTTCGGTTGATTTTTCATCAACAAGCAACTTTTTTCCAGCCTGTAAAACACCTCCAATTTCGCCTGGTGCTATATGTAGTATCTCATTAACATAACCATCAATTTCATTCCCTATCTCGCCTGAAAATGGTTTAAGTTCATTGGCTAGTAATTGAAAAAAGTTATCAATGATTGCGGTACTTCCTTTGTTTTTCCAAATGGAATACCAAAATATTATAGAATCTTTGTTTTCTTTAGAATATCTGTTGTAAAATTGGTTTAGAAAAGTGGATTTTCCATAACCCCAAGGAGCATTTAACCCAATGGTAAATGAATTATCTGTATTAAGTTTACTTACTATTTCAATTAATTTGTCTAAAACAAGTTGATTATCAATTTCTCCATTATGAAGTTTTTCTTCTATGAAAAAATTTGATTGATTGTGCTCTTTCTTTTTTTTTGCCTTTTTACTATTAAACCATAAAATTGAATGCAATAAAGCCGCATACCATATAATGTCAAAATACTTTAGATTATACAAATAAGGTTCAAGCTTGCCGGCATCATTGGACATTCTAAAAATTATGTAATAGCAGACAATTAATAATACCGCTATTGTGAAATTTGGATTAGGGAGATATTTGTCTTCAATCTTATTTACATAATAAATTGATATAAGCAGAAATAGTAAAACATAAGCAAATTTAAAGCCTACAGTGTTGGTTGTTAAAAGGCTTCCTAAATCAATTAAAAGATTTTCTATAATGTTTTGAAAAAGCAGATAAAGAATAATAAAAACAATAAAGGATACAATTGTTTTAAAATTTGTATTTAGCCAGTTTGTATCCATTTTCTGTCCTTTTTATGTATTCTATTTTCCTCTATTTAACCTTCTTCAAACCCTCAATCTCCTTCAACAACTCCCTGGCATTACCGTCTGTAGGTAACTGCTCTACAAGCTCCCCTTTAAAGGCTTTATGTAATATAGCTTGTGGGAGATTATCTATTTTTGCTTTTAAGCATTTATATTTTTCTTCGATGATATCTGCTTGTGCAAAAAGACTTTCGACCCGATGGACGATTTCCTGTTGTTCTTCCTTTGATGGAATTGATATTTCAAATGATCTACATTGAGTTAATGAAATATTTATTTGCCCTACAACCCCTCTAGTTTCATTAACCAATTTATTTACTGATGAACCTTCACAGAGGAAATAGTACAAATATTTACTATTCAAATACTCTTTGACCCTAAATAAGGTTATAGCCTGGTTGATATTACATTCAGGAAATTCTTTAGGTACAATTGCAACTTTATTTAATGGTGGACCTACAATGTTCATCAAAACATCATTTGGAAAACAAATTGACTTTTTACATTGTGAATTTTGAATTTCTTCAGAAACAAATTGAGGTTTATAATCAAATGAAATTTTTTGGTTTACAATATTATAAACTTTAAAAAAAGGAATTCCGGATTCAGCGAAATTACTTCCTTTTGGAGTTCCTCCACTTTGTACCTTTTCACAGCAATTTTTTGCTAATTCGACTTTCCAATCATCAAAGTGTTTCCCCTCACGCCATTCCTCCGTCAATTTACCGGTAACTGCTTGGGTTAACACCTGCTGCTTAAAATCTTTTAGGAGTTGCGGTATGCGCTCCAAACTTTTTTGCATGATTTTTACCTGAGCCATTAGCCTATCGACTTTAGCCACAATACGCTCTTGTTCGGGACGGGGTGGTAAAGGCAGCCCCAGTCCCCAAAGAATTTGAGGATCAACGTGAGGTATACCTGTTCCGCGTGTATTTGAGTTTAAAAAATTATATTTAGATTGTAGGAATAGATATAGGAAAGTACTATTTATTTTTAAAGGTGTAAGTATTGCAATAGTAGAACCTACTGCACCATTTTTCCCTTTGGTAGACCAACCACTTCTTGCACCATCCCAAAGAATACCAACATCATTTTTGGTAATAAGATTTGAACTTTTGATGTCAGCAAATCTTCTTATTTCTCCTTTCTCAAAAGCCCTAACATCCAAATAGGGTACAGAATTTTCAAATTCATTTTCCTTTAAGATTTTCGGTTTTTTCCCTTTTTTATAAGCAACAACAGCTTTCAGTTTAGTGATAACCCAATTAGATGGTAAATTATTTTTAAGCATTACTCCAATTCCTTTATCATCGCCTGCAACTGCTGGGTAATGGTTTCTAACTCCGTTAAAGCCTCTTTGGCTATCTCTATGGGTTCCCCCAAATCATCTCCGTTACTTACGCTATCATCGGCTATAAGACCTAAATCCAAGGAATCGTTCTTTTTGGCTATGGTTTCGCGGGTAATATACTGCCAGCGTTCGTTGGTAATCTTTTTTCTTGCGTTGTCGTCAATAGTACCGTCAAAATCGATGACTAACTTCTCCGGTTTTACCCCTCCGGTGTAGGTTTCTATAAAATCATTAAATGCGGTACGAGTAAACGGGGTACGCTTGCCATAATTGGGTACATTGGTACGCATATCATAAAACCATATCCCAGGGGTGTTTTCTGTTTCTGTAGTTCCTCTGGTAAAAAACAGTACATTAGTCTTGACCCCAGCGGCATAGAAAATACCTGTTGGCAATCTTAGAATGGTATGTAGGTTACATTTGTCCATCAAATCACGACGTATTTTTTGTCCGTCGCCATCCTCAAACAAAACATTATCCGGTAACACTACGGCAGCCCTTGCCTTACCATCTTTCTTTAAACTTCTGTAAATATGCTGTAAAAAGTTAAGCTGCTTATTGCTAGTAGGGTAAGTAAAGTCGTCCCTGGTTGGGCGTTCCCCTCCCTTTTTAGTGCCAAAAGGCGGGTTGGCCAATACTCCATCAAAGTTATTAAGTTCCTTGCCCATTTCTGTAAGGGTATCGCCTAAAATTATTTCACTTTCCATACCGTGTAAACGAGCATTCATTAAAGCTAGACGGTGGGCATCGCCCACCAATTCCACACCACTAAATGCTTTTTCTACCTGAAACTTTCGGTCCTTTTCACTAAGGTCGAAATAGTCGTCATGCTTTGTACGCAGGTATTCGTCGGCAGAAATCATAAATCCAAAGGTCCCAGCTGCAGGGTCGTTCCATCGTTCTCCTAATTTTGGAGACATGAGTTCTACCATAACATTGATCAATGGCCGGGGTGTAAAGTATTGTCCGGCACCACTTTTCTTTTCACCAGCATTTTTCTCCAATAGACTTTCGTATATGTCGCCCATAACATCACGGTCTGTTTCCTCATACCAGTCCAAATCATCAATGGCTTGTACTAGGGTATGAAAATTTACTGGCTTCCTAAGACTTGTAGAGGCATTGGCATAGATTTCCTTAATGCCCGCACTGGTGGTTTCATTACTCACTTCCGCCAAAAAGCTGCGATACCTTTGGAAAGCCTCAGTATTATCGGTTTCTTCCACAAAGGAACGCCATCTATAATGTTCCGGAATATGCTGCTCAAAGTCCTTAACTTCACTTAACTTAAGGAATAGGATATAAGTTAATTCGTTCAAATACTGGTGATAGGTAACCCCATCATCACGCAATACATTACAAAGGTTCCAAAGTTTATTTGCTATTTCGTCTGCACTCATTTATAATCTTCTTCTATTAAGTTAGGCAACATATAAATTATCATTAATGGTCTTTAGTACATCATCCAATTGTTGCTCAAATTGTTTGTTTATTCTGTTGTATCCACCTTCACTTTTAAAAGGCTCCTTGTCCAAATCTTCTTTAGTCAGTATGGTTTCTGCCAAAAGTTGTTTTTGAAAACGATCCAACCATTTTTGTTGAATTCTGTTCCATGGTTTCATAGAATTTACTTTATCAAAAGCGCGGTTTACCCGTTCTTCATGGCTTACCAAATCGATATCCAAAGCCAGGGTGCGAATGTAAGCAATAATATCTGCCGCTATGGCCTGATTTTTTACATCCCTCCACGCTGCATTTAGCGTTTTTGCATTGTATCCTTCGTTGTCCAATAATAGCCGTAATTCCTTAAGCGATTGCCTATCCAAAGTACTAGGGCTTGAAACAATTACCTTTAATGCGGCTATCTTATTTTGATTTTCTTTAAGAAACTTCTTGAAATTCTCAATATAATCCTCCGGCTTTTTGGCATTACCATAGTCCCTATCCGTTCCCAGATATTCATCGGAATGGTCTGAGATAAGCTGATGTTTAGGTCGATTCACCTTTTTATCCAAATAATTCCAAAGCCCTTTAAATTCTTTGATAATTGCTTTTACCTCTTGGACACTTGCATTTTTTATAGCTTGTATTACTTCCTTAGGCTCTTTACCTCCCGCCATATAGATGAATTCTTCCAAACTGTCTTCTTCAATCTTTTTTCGTTTGCGTTGTAACTTCGCGATCAATTGTTCCCCTTGTGTTTTTATACGTTCAATTGAGCTAATGTCATCCAGTTCGTTTACCAATTGCGTAAAAGATGTATTTGGGTTGGAGACAGGTTTCATCTGGGTGTAATCCTGAAGGGCCTCATGTACCCGCACTGCATCAAATATTTTAAAGTCTTCTTTGTTGATTTCCGGACACAAACGGGTAGCGCGGCCAATCATTTGTTCGTATAGAATTCGACTTCCTACACGCCGTAAAAACACAAGATTACAAATTTTGGGAACATCTATACCCGTGGTTAATAAATCAACAGTAACAGCAATATTTGGAAACTTCTCATTTTTATATTCCTTGGTCAATTGTTCAGGGTCATAGGCTGCTCCTGTAATTTTTTGAATGGCATTTTGAGGCACCTCCAAACCAATGTTTTCAAATTCTTCATACAGCATATCCACAATCATATCAGCATGGGAATCACGAACGGCAAAAATGAGGGTTTTTTCCTCGCTATCGGGATCAAGGTGCTTTACCAGTTCTTGTAACACCTTCCGGTTGAATTCTGGGGTAATCACCAGCTTATTAAACTGTTCCAATTCTACCAAAAGGTCGTCCTCCAACTCAGCCAATTCTTCAATTTTATTGGTTTCTGGATTAAATACCTTGGGTCGCTCCCCTTTTTTCCAAAGGATACCTTTTTCGCTTAAGCGTGTTTTGATACGGTATGGTGGCTCATGATCCGATAGAAAACCATCGATAACTGCTTGGCGATAAGAATAAGAGAAAACAGGTTTCCCGAAAATCTCTGTGGTATGCAAAGCAGGTGTAGCCGTAAGACCGATAATGTAAGCATTAAAATATTCGATGACCTTTTTATATTGACTTACGTAATCGTCTTGATTTTTAAATTCTAGGTCTTCCTCATCTAACTCTTTGTCCAGATTATATCCTCTGTGAGCTTCATCTATGATTATACAATCATAGGTATCAATTGAAAGACCATAATTTTCTCCGTAGAATAACCGTTTTACCATACTTTGTACAGTAGCAAAATGTAAACGGGTCTCTGAGTCCGGAATAAGAGTTTTTGTATATTCCATTTTATAGACCTCAGAAAAGGTATTGATACCTTCCACCTTGTTATCCTGGTAACTTCCAAAAGCCTGTTGTGCCAACAATTTTCTATCTGTAAGAAAAAGTATTCGCCTAAAGCGGTTCGATTTTATAAGTCGGTACGAAAGTCCAATAACTGTTCTGGTCTTCCCAGTTCCGGTTGCCATTACCAACAAGGACCGATTCTCCTCGAAATTGGTGGTAATATTTTTTTCTACATTTTTAATGGCCTCTATCTGATAGTCCCTAAGTCCTAAACCATTGGCATCTTGCAAATAGTCGTAATCACTTAGTTCTAGCTTTTTATTTTCAGCTTCTATATCCCTTTCATAGAGATCCACCAATCCTTTGGGTGAAAACCAACCTCGCAGCGGTTTAGCATGACTGCGTACTTTGCGAATGTCCAAGAACCAAATGCCGCTTTTAGTTTTAATTTGCTCCAGAAAATCCCGCCCGTTGGTGGAAAATAAAAATGGAATTTTATACCCATGCCAATCTCCCAAAACTTCATAATTATCAGACTCAACTATCCTCTGGGCATATATGTTAGACTGTCTTAAATCGGTTGAAACATCACTGGCATACTTTTTGGCTTCAATAATTGCGTAAAGTTGGATCCCTATGAACAGTGCATAGTCAGCCCATTTGCCATCACATGGCCATTCAGCTATGGCCATGTTTTTACCTTTCTGCGGTAGTGTTTTATTTCTTTTATTGTTCAATATTAGTGTATCGCATTCCCAGCCCGCTTCTTTCAATTTTGGGTCGATTAATGTAAGTCGGGTGTCCTCTTCGGTTAGGTCGAGATTTCGAGCCCTATTATCACTTCGTTGCTTTCTGGATTCTACCTCCTCTTTACTTTTATTGAGTTCAGCAATCTTGTTTTTATAATCAGTTAATTCCTGAGAGAGTTTCTCTAGTTTTTCAGAAAGGGCATCCGATGCGGTATCTTCCTGTTCGGGAAGGGTATAAGAAGTTATCTCTATATAATCTTGCTCATAGGTTTCGTAAAACCATTTTGCCAGCTGAAAACACTTTTTAAGTATAAAATGAGCCTCCTGAAACGAACCAACCCCATCATGACTGGCCTTATTGCCAGACTTCCTTATAGTATGTAGAATACTTGCAATTATATCGGGAGCAATATTTGAATTGGATAAACGATATATTCTATCATTTTGCGAGCCCAAAAACTCACCAAGTTCTTCAAATTCCCATACCAATTGGCTCAGTTTTTCAGAAAACAATCTGGACTTAGCCAAGGAAGAACTAGGGTCAATATAAATTAACTTCTCTGAAAGTTCGCTTATAGCGAATAGGGATGGATATTGCTGTTGAAGAAAACTGAAATTGGTATTCATTAAGTTGGTTCGCCGTGATATTACTAAAACTTCATTTTATATGGTTTAGGGGGGAACTTCGTTTATTGTGAGAATAAATATACAATTCTAAACTATAGAATCATCTGATTTTTCAATTTCTTCTTACATGGTTCTTCGGTATAGTTGATAACCAATTACATAACTTTAAATATAGCCTTTTAATATAAAAATCCTACAAGTAAATAGAGCCAAAATATTAATATCCCGATAAACTACATTACGGTTTTCCGCATTGCGGTCTTACATTAAATATCATAACCTATTAAAATGCTTGTGCCGTAATTACCATTAATTAAAATTGTTGATTAGACTAGGTTTTCACGGATTCATATCTATTTAATCCTTTGATTTGCCCTAATTATTAATACTGCCAGAAAAGTTTTGAATATAGTTCGATATAACTAAAAAAATATAACATTTTTATTACCCTGTACGTTAGGTAATGAGTGCAACTATATAAACTGCACTATTTTGATTGCTGCATCATATTATGAAAACTATATCGGAAATTTCAAAAGAGGAAATTATCAAAAGAACTAGCTACATGAATGACAACATTCTTTATCTAGATTTAGAGACCACCAATGACGGCAAAATAAAAGATGTTGGAGCCATTTTCAATGAACAAGAAATACATGAAAATCAACTATCAAAACTTGAAAATTGGATAGATCAGTGTAACTATATCTGTGGTCACAATATTGTGGCCCATGATATCCCAATTTTAAAAAACATCCTGGGAAAGGATATTTTTTGCAATAAAAGTATTGTAGATACTTTATTATGGTCTCCACTTCTATTCAGTGAAAACCCTTATCACAAACTTGTAAAAGGATATAAAATTGTAAATGATCTGGATATAAATAACCCATTATCTGATTGCAAACTAACCAAACAATTATTGCTTGATGAGCTTAATCGATTTAATGATTTAGACCCTGGTATTAGAAAAATTTACTCAAGCCTATTAGCAAACTCCATTGACTATTCTGGTTTTTTAGAATTAGCCAAATTTCCTAATCAAATAATCAATATTGGGGACGAAATTAACAGAATTTTCAAAAATAAATTTTGCCTTAATGCCAACTCAAAGTCCATTTGCGAAAAATATCCTATTGAACTGGCATATGCTCTAGCTTTAATGCACACAGAAAGCGACAAATCCATACTTCCACCATACATAAATAAAACATTTCCCAATACTCAAAAGATAATTGATCATATTAGGTTTAAATCTTGTGAGGAACCAACTTGTCTTTATTGTACATCAAATCTAAACCCCCAAAAAGCTTTACAAAATTATTTTGGCTTTGAAAATTTTAGAAAATTTGATGAAGCAGAAGAAATAAGTCTACAAGAAACAACGGTTCGGGCAGGATTAAGTAATAAATCTTTTGTTGCTGTTTTCCCGACAGGTGGAGGCAAATCCCTCACTTTTCAATTACCTGCTTTAATGAAGGGATCTTTAACAAGACAGCTTACCGTCGTCATTTCACCTTTAGTATCCTTAATGAAAGACCAGGTAGAGAATCTTGAAAAGCGCTTCGACATTACAAAAGCAGTTGCCATAAACGGTTTGCTTTCTCCACTTGAGCGTGAAAATGCCATAGATAGAATTGAAAAAGGCGACATACAAATAGTATACTTATCGCCAGAATCATTACGATCTTCAACCATTCTAAGAATTTTAAAACAACGTTCCATTGCCAGGTTTGTAATAGATGAAGCACATTGTTTTTCTTCTTGGGGACAAGATTTTAGAGTGGACTATTTATATATCGCTGAATTTATCAAAAAACTTGAAGAAGATAAGCCCACTATTAAAATACCGGTTTCATGTTTTACAGCTACCGCCAACCCACAAGTTATAGCCGATATTAAGGCTTACTTTAAAGACAAACTAAATTTAGATTTAGTTGAGTTTATTACAAGGGCAAGCCGAACAAATTTACATTACGAGGTTTTACCGGTATCGGATGCTGACGACAAAATGAAAACCTTGGTTGCTTTACTTCATCGCTGCCAAAAACCTGCCATAATATACGCGTCTAGAACAAAAAGAGTTGAGGAAATTCATGCTTTACTAGAAAAAACCAGTTTCAATGCCACATTTTTTCATGGCAAATTAGATAAGGAAGTCAAGAAAGAATACATGGAAGCCTTCATGAATAATGAAAAAGATATTATTGTAGCAACCTCTGCTTTTGGGATGGGAGTTGACAAGGATGATGTTAAATCAGTAATACATTATAATATATCAGATTCTCTAGAAAATTATGTTCAGGAAGCTGGACGAGCAGGAAGGGATGAGAATATTAAAGCTAAATGTTATATCTTATTTAATGAGCATGATCTTAATAAACATTTTAGTCTTCTACAACAAACAAAAATAAATCAAAAAGAGATTCAGCAAATTTGGCAAGCGATTAAGTATTTATCCAAATTCCGCAAGAACAAAAAAATAAGTAATTCAGCCTTGGAAATAGCTCAAAAAGCTGGTTGGGACACCGAAATTCATGAGTTGGAAACTAGGGTAAAAACTTCCATTGCAGCTTTGGAAGACCAAGGCTTTCTAAAAAGGAACCAAAATTCTTCACGCATATTTGCAAATAGTATGATGGTTCCCAACTTTGATGAAGCGGTTAAAATAATAAATAACAGCTCAGAGCTTTCAGAAACTCAAATCACTAATTGTTCTCGAGTTCTAAAAATTATTGTTTCCGACAAAGAGAGTCGAATTGATTATTTAGCGGATCGAACGGCTTTAAGACTTAATGAAATAAGAGAAATTATAGATTTGCTAAGAAGTTTGCAAATACTAGGTGACGCTAAAGATTTAACTGCCTTTATAACACTTAATTCATCCAAAAATAGTTCAAAAAATATCCTTGCCAAATACCAAAAAATTGAATTAGCCATGCAAGATGTGCTTTGTAAAGATATTAAGATTTCAATGCGACAATTGAATCAAAGAATAATTGATTCCGGTCTTGACATATCTTCAATTGATGCTGTTAGAAATATTCTTAATTACTGGGAAATTAGAAAATTCATCCAAAAAAATAGAGTTGATAGAGCCAATGACTTGTACAAAATTAAAATTATAAATTCTTCCAAAATAAAAGAAGATATAATATGGCGACATGAATTATCTCTGGATATATGTGAACTTCTTGAGAAATTTCAAAGTGATGAAAAAGTCATTCTCGATGCCAAAAAAGATCTTCCTGTAAGTTTTTCAATGTTACAATTAAGAAATTCCAATCATCTTTTTGGGACAATCAAAGAAGAGGATTTAAGTAAATACGAGAAATCTCTGTTATTCCTAAATCAAATAAAATCCATTAAACTAGAGGGCGGTTTTATGGTCACATACAACAGGCTGAATATCGAAGACATAAATCGCAATATACCTCGATTTACACAAGAAAACTTTAAAAATATTGGAGACCATTACGACCATAAAACACAACAAATACACATTGTGGGGGAATATGCCAAAAAAAGACTTCAAAACTATGAGTCAGCCTTAATTTATGTAAACGATTATTTTAGTCAGCCATATGAGGAGTTTATTTCAAAATATTTCCCTAGGCGAAAATCTGAAATAACTAGACCCATTACTCCTGAACGATTTAAAGAAATTACCGGAAATTTAGATACTGATCAAAGAAAAATTGTAGATGATCATAGATCCGAAAAAACAATCGTTCTCGCGGGCCCAGGTAGTGGGAAAACTAAAGTGTTGGTCCATAAAATAGCAAGCTTGCTATTAATGGAAGACATAAAACCTGAGCAATTTTTAATGCTTACATTTTCAAAAGCTGCCTCTTTAGAATTTCGATCAAGAGTTAGACAACTAGTGCCTGAATACGCTCAGCTTATTAATATAACCACATTTCATGGCTTTTGTTTTCAATTATTGGGACAGATGGGTGACCTGCAGAAATCAACCAAAATTATTCAAGACTGCATTACCGCCATAAAGGAAAATGAGGTTGACATTTCTTCAATAATAAATAAAAGTGTACTTGTATTAGATGAATTTCAAGATGTTAATAGCATAGAATGGGAGCTTATTCAAATAATTATTAAAAAGGCCAAAAACATACGTGTGGTTGCTGTTGGCGATGATGATCAAAATATTTATAGTTTTAGAGGCGCATCCAACCAAAATATGCTCGAATTTCAGAATATATATAATGCTATGGAATATCAGCTATTAAAAAACTACAGAAGCACATCTAACATAGTTGAATTTAGCAATGAATTACTTACCCGTATTCCAAATAGGCTTAAAGGAAATCAAATTTTGGAACCTGCCAATAAGCATAATGGTCAAAAAATTAACATAATTAAGTATTCTTCTTGTCATTTAGAAAAGGCACTTGCCGAGAAGGTAATTGAAGATGACAATTCTGGCACAAGGGCAGTTTTAGTCCCAACCAATGAACAAGCCTTACTTATAAGAACATATTTATCAGATTCGGGTCAAAAAACGAAACTAATTACTGGTTTGGAAGGTTTTAGTCTAGATCATTTACACGAATTAAGAATATTTTCTTCATATTTAAAACAAAATAAAAACGATGCGGGGATTATTTACAACACCATATGGGAAGAAGCTAAAGAGCGTTTTTCACATTCCTTTGAGAATAAATTGCACTTTGATGTTTGCTGGGCTATCATCTTAAAATTTGAGGTAAATTATGACTCCACAAAACAGCTAGTTGATTGGTATGATTATCTGCGTGAAATAAAAATGGAAGACGCTATTCATGGAGATTCAGATGCCATAATTATATCAACAATGCATAAATCTAAAGGGAAAGAATTTGATCATGTTTATCTTCTATTAGAAAACTATAATTTTAATGATGCCGAATCCAAACGGATAGTATATGTAGGTTGTTCGCGAGCAAAGCAGAGTTTACAAATACATTGCAACTCCGCTTTTTTTGATGGCTTTGAAACAGATAAGATTCAAAAAATAAGTTATGAAGGCGTAACAACTCCACCCAACCACATAGAATTAGTATTAGGACATAAGGATATATATTTAAGGTCACAGAAGTATTCAAAAACGGCTTCTAACATTAACAAATTACAATCTGGAGACCTACTTAAAAAAATTAAGGTAAAATTCAAAGACAATGAAGCCTTAGGGTTATGCAATTTAGATGGAGATAATGTTCTTTTATTCTCTAAACATTTTATGGATACCAAGTACAGTAAACTTGTTAAAGAAGGTTACGAACTATC
>TARA_R110002153_G_scaffold43338_5_pt1 | contig 19006 bp, 22 predicted proteins | sample TARA_R110002153 | Tara Oceans TARA_R110002153 (sample SAMEA4398193) | marine metagenome | biome: Polar Biome; feature: [SRF] surface water layer (ENVO:00010504); material: water (ENVO:00002006), including particulate matter (ENVO:01000060) such as... | depth 5 m
AGACCGTGGGCGGCGTGGTGGTCAAGGCACTCCTGTAGTGAAATTGGAAGATTTAATGGCTGCAATGACGCAGGGACCGCCAGGAACGCAGCAAGCAAACATGCCTTTTCCTCAAAGACAACGGTAGAACTTTAAACTTATGGCTATTGATTTCACCTTTACGGGTAGGGATAAAACGACAACGCCTACAGTAGCGAACACTATGTCTGCTACTTACGGCGGTCTTGGGAGCAAAATGGCTCCGTCGTACAACAACACGCCTACAGCGACATACGGTGGCTTTTCAGCTGGTCAACGGTTTGGTGATTTGCAAACAGCGTTAGCCGACACGGGTTATCAACGCAGCGATGTTCAACGAAGTCGAGCGATGAGCATTGACGATTTAATTCGTCAGTTTGCTGACCAGCGTCGCAGAATACCAGGCCAGTTCAATCAGCGAGGAATGTTGGATTCTGGTCAATACCAACGAGGGATGGGACGATCTTTTGCTGATCAGGTTCGTCAACAGGGGCGTTTAGAAATGGCAGCTCAGGCTGCTTTGAATTCGTTGGCGCAGCGTCAATTTGCCGCAGAACAGCAATACGCAGTAGGGAGACTGCAGGATGCTTTAGGTTCAGCAACCAGTCGAGCTCAAACGGCGTCGCAGGTCCCTGGTGTGGGTGACAGAGTGGCGCAGTTGTTGTCTGGCGGTCAGATTTAATGGCAATAATTAATTTGCCGTACTTCGGCGGAGATCCAGGCAGAGTTACTTTACCTTATGACGGCAATCGTCCAGGCATTGCTAATTTACCTGACAGAGTTGCTTTACCTGACGGTCTTTCAGATTCTGAAAGAGACCGTGAAGAATTGTGGCAAAGCAATCCTGACTTTAGAGACCAAAGTAACATATTTGGCGTTCCTTACGTCGGAACTGGGGATCTTATTCGTGGCGTGCCAGGAGCAGCGTGGGACGCCGTAGGGGCTGTCCAAAATGCTCCTGCCAACTTTGTAACTGGGCCAGTTTGGGATTTTATTCGAGGTGCCGCCACAGGGTTTCCTGATGCGGCAGACGTTCAACCCCCGCCGACATTGGCTCAACAAGGAATTGACCGATTAACAGCTTCGGAAATGGATCGTGAATGGTCGCCTAATCCGAATCCTGGTCGTCAGGCGCAGCGAGTTATTACTGAAGCAGAATTGGCTGAGATGGTTGCTGGTTTGCAAGACCGAAATGCGGTTACCGACAATCGCAATTGGTGGGAAAGAGCCACAGGAGCCGTAGGGGACTTTGTTTCTGATTTTGGAGGCGGGGCCGCCAGCACTGCTGGCAAAATTTGGAACGGTGCTGAATGGGTGTTGAACCCAATGATTCAATCAGGAGGGGAACTTCTTGAAGGGGATCTTAGCGAAGCCATAGGGGATTACATGGCAGGCCGCTTTGATCAAGGTCGCGATATTTTTGGGAATGTTATTCAGCCTGTGGCTGGATATTTAGGGCAAGAAGTTGGTCAACTTGCTGGGGATTTTGGCGATAATCTTTGGAATAATTGGGGATTAGGAACTGCTATGGGGGCTGCTGGTCAGTTCGGCCAGAGCCTTCCAGGGATGGCTTTGGACGCCGCTCAGTACCTTGGTAATCAGGGTTTAGATGCTACTAACTGGGCGGCCGGTCAGGGTTTGGACGCCGCTCGGTATCTTGGTAATCAGGGTTTAGATGCTGCTAACTGGGCTGCCCGTCAGGGCTGGGATTTTACTACGCAGCAGGCCATCCCGTATTTCCAGCAGGATTTTATTGGCGACGTTAAAGATGTTTACGGTGCAACTAAAGATTGGGCGGTAGACGACGCTTGGGGGCAAGCCATCGAACCGTTCTACGAGAACGTATTGAAACCTGCTGGTCTTGATATTGCCGACTGGGCTGTTGATGACGTTTATGAAGATGTTATTACTCCGTTGTATGAGAATTATTTAAAACCAGCTGGTTTGGAAATTGCTGATTTTAGTTCGGAAGAACTATGGCCGTGGATGAGGGATACAGCAATTCCTTATATTGAAAACAATTTGGGCGATGACATAAGCGACATTCTTGAAGCGGTTCCTGCGTTTGTTCGCGGTGTTGCCCCTGAGGGGTCAAGAGTTGATGACTGGCTCGAAGGCGCTGTGGGCGGCATTGGTTCTGCGTGGGACTTTGGAGAATCATTACCTGGTCGTGCAGGAGATTTTGGGAATCGCGTAGGTGATTACTTATTTGATCCTTCAAAGCCAGCATGGAGCCAAGGGTCCCCAGCGCAACAGGCCATATTGGAGGCCCTCGTTGCGTCTGCTGGTGGAGCTGGCGGTGCTGCTGCCGGCGGTGCGGGCGGTCAGGGTGGTTCTGGGCGGTCGGGCATAGCATTGCCAGGAACAGGCAACAATGTGGCTGGTGCCATGATGCCGTACCCAGGTGCCGCAGGTGCGGCCGGTGGGGCTTTGGCTGGTGGGCAACCTTCTTCGCTAGATGAAATGTATGCGGCCATGTACGACGCCCGCTACGACGCTATTCAAGATCAGTACCAAGCGGGAATGGCAGGTGCTGATCGACTAGGTCAGTTGGGGTCGGATTATGCCGACACCATCAGGTCTCAGGGGGCTACTGCTGCTGCGGATGCGGCGACTGCGGCGAATGCCTATTACACCACGGGGAAAGATGAAGCAGCGCGTGCTTACAACGAAACTATTGGGGCGTTGAACGAGCGTGAACAAAGTTTGATGGATCGGTTTACCGAACTTGAAATAATGGAAGCCAGCGGCATTGTTGCTGATGCCGCAGAGCAGCGTCGGATAACAAACGATTTGACAAATCTTCAACGTGACCGAAACGATCTGAGTTATCAGATGAAGTCTGGTCAGTTGACTGCAGAATCGGCTCGTCGAGGAGCCCAAATTTCTGAGGCTGGAAGAACCAGTGCTAGCCGTTTGGCTATGGACGAATCATCGCTGCTGCAGGAGTTGTCGGCGTTGGAGTCTGGTCGTGTAGGCCAAGAGGCCGCTATGGCCGCTCAACTTGCTACTCGTTTTTCTGGGGCTCAGGCTTCCACAAAGAAAAGCATTGCTGATGCTGAGAAAACTTTGCGGGACATGGGGATTGAACCTGCTGCCTACACGGCTGCTCCTGGCGCGGAAACCCAAGCGTTGTTGGCGTCACAAGAAATGTCTATGCAGACGATGCAGAATCGGCTACGAGACGCTTCTGCAGCGCAGGCTATTGATCGGCGCATGAGGGGTCGTGAAATCTATTCGGCTGCAGGCAGGGCTTTGGAAGACAACTTGTTTGCGTTGCGGTCTGACCTTTCTGAAAGTATTGCCCAGCGAGGCGATTTGTTGGATGTAGAAAGGTTTGATGCTCGGGCTGATGCCGATATTGCTCAGGCTGCGGCGCTGGGTGAAATTAACTTGGAAGAGTTGGCTCGCTTGCAGGCATCGAAAGAATCTATCTTCGGGAAGCGAACCGATCTCTTTGATCAAGGTGAGTTGGAACGGATCACAACCCGTAAAGAATACAACGCTGCGTTGGAGCGGGAAAGAGCCGCTAACCGTCGTGCATTGGAACAGGCATCAGCCGACCGTGTCCTTTCGGAAGCCGCAGCAGAAGAACGCAGGTTTGCGGCTGCTGAGTCCGAGTTGGATCGCAAAAACGCACTTGAGGTTGCAAGGCTGGCAGCCGAAGCACAGCTTGAAGAGGCTGAGACTGCGCGAGAAATTGCGATAGCGGAAGCCGCTATCGCAAAGGCTCAGTCTGATGCTGAAGAGTTTATTATGGTTGAAGTTAACGGCGTTCAGATACCTGTAAGCAGAACGTTCTACACAGAAGAAGTAATCTTTGGTGACGCCGCTGGTGGCGGTGGATCAGATGAGAATTTGATGCAAATGGAAGATTCCGAAGGGAACCTTTTCTTTGTGGATGTGGGTGGAGTTACCGACGACGGTGTTCCGTATTTGACGCAAAGTGCTGCAACGGACTTGCAGCTTCTTGGCAACGCATTGACACCCGTTTACAGTGAATTCTCTGCAGACCAATTGAACCGTGGCACTGCGGCTGATCTGGGGCTGTCTCCATCGTTGGGTCTTCAAGCCGCACTGGACAGCGGCGTGGAAGCTGCAGACATATTTAGTGCCATAGAAGGAAACCTTGAAGCGGCTAGGGGGTTCTCAGATGAGGCCTCCCTTGAAGCCCTCTTCACCAAGCCAGGTGAGAGCAAAGCAGTTTCTGACTTCCTAGCATCCTTGGGTTGATCATGGTCGAAACCGACCGCTCTAAAATTATCGACATCATTACAGGTGGTGCCACACCTGTTTCGTTTGATCCGATAGATCCAGCAGCTTTTCAAACAGGGATTACCCACACTACGCGCACTACCCCCAATATCGGTGGCACAGCGATTACACGGTTTGCTAAACCTAAATCTGATAGTACTGGGGGTTTCTTGGGGGGGTTTGGCAAACTTATTGACTTTATTGACTGGCCTGCTGCGGGGATCCGTTCAGGAATTAAAGAGCTTCGTGACGACGAGTTTTCTTGGAGCGACTGGTGGAAGCAGGGCGGTGGTGGCCCGTTCGCTGATGATCGCATGATGATGGCTGAAGTGATGCGTGAAACAGGTTCTCCTCTTGCCGAAGAGGGCAGCCTCAAAGAAATGGGTGCAGGACTTGGATTGGACATTGCTACAGATCCTTTGACATACTTTTTTGGGGTTGGGGCTATTCCCCGTATTTTAAAGTCGGCTGGCATGGTCCCTGACATAGTCAAGGCTTTGTCGCGTGCAGCAGGAAGAAGTTCTTCGGTTAAGAAATCTGCCGAGTTGCTTGCCGCTGCCGACAAAGTTAAAGCAACTAATTCGATTGGCGCTGCTGGTAAAGCGTTGGAAGAAATTGGCCTTCCGACTGGTCTCGGGTTCATGCTTCCTGGTACTGGCCGCTTAGGCCGTCACATAGTTGAAAAACCACTTAATATCCTTAGCGGTGGGTTGGTTTCTAAAGCAGCCAATCTTGCTCGAGCAAAGCAGGTGCCAGCGTTTGCCACTGGCAACGACTTTTTTGATGTTGCAAAGTATGCGCCTGAGATAGCCAGTTCAATGAGATTGTTGAAAAAGGGCGACGACGCTGTCAGTAAGGCGTTATCAAAAAGTGGGGTGCCTGAACTTTTGCATGCCGAAATTAAACAGGCTGCCGCAATCGGCCAGAAGGCGGCAGTAGAAATTCCTTGGAGGATTCCTTGGTCCACTCCTTTGGTTGCGGCGGTAGCGCCGCTACCTGGCACGGCAATGCGTTTAGCAACCCAAACTAAAGTTATTGGTGCAATCAGTAACGCCCTCAATTATCGGGCACCAATTACTGCGTTGAGACGCCTTGGAGGCAAAGATCCTGATGCATCGTTGGCTGCCATATATTTAGAAGAAGCAGCGAACATGGCCCACATCGAAGGTGCGACGCTTCGACGCAAACTATTGGGCGTACCAGGATCTCGGCCCTTTGGATACAGAGGTGGGCTTTACCGCAACATTGAGGAAGGTTCGGGCGCTAACGCTCTTGTTGAAAAAGCGAAACGGTTTGACATCCCTAATGAAGACATGTTGCGGGCGTCTGACCGCCCAACCTATTTAGAAAATGGGATGCTTAACCCAGAGTTACCTCAATCGTTTACTCGGTTGGGTTCGGAAGGCATCGAATTCCACGAAGAGTTATTGAATTGGTGGAAATTTGCAGGACAAAGCATTGACGAAGCGGTAGGAACAAAAGTCTTACCAGGGTTTGTTAACGATTTGTATGCGGCGCGTTATTTGGGGGCCGCTGGCAAAAAAATCTTGGGTGGAGAAGGGGTGGAAATTGCAGCACATAACGGGTTGGGTGGGTCGCCGTGGAAAAAGAGATCTTACGTTACGCCAGGACACTACGAGAAGATGGTTGCTCAGTACGGCGAGGAGCGGGCCGCTGATCTGTTTTCGCAAACGTGGATGGGTCAGCAGTTGGAGAACGTGACCGGTCCTGGTGCAACCGGCAAATCTATTCGTGACCAAATGGACGAGATCGGCGAAAACGTTCTCGGCAAAAGAGAATACCAACAATTGTTTTCTAACGATTTTGAACAGGTAGTTATTCGTTACATCTCGGACATGGAACGTGGTGTCCGCATGAAGTCTGTATTGGCATCTCTGGAAAACGCTGGCGCTATTATTAAAAGCACACCTGGTGGCGGCGTTCGCATGAGTTTGTTTGAACGGATTGAACATATTGCAGAAAACGCCAGACAGTTCGACGCCAACCTTCAAGCGCATCGCCGTGCAGCTCAGCGTGTAGGCGAACTTGATAATCTTTCGCCCGATGATCTTTCGCCCGCTGTGCTGGGCCGCAATTACGCAGGTGAAGGCGATTGGGTAATGCTCGGCATGGCCGATGATTTAAACGCAGTGAAACGAACAGTGCGTAATTTGCAAACGGGGGAGGGTTCTTGGTTGCCTACACGTTTGCAGAAAGCAATTAAAGATCTTAATGCGATAAAGGTTCCAGACGACAATCTTAATTGGGCGGCGATTCTTGAAGATTACGCAGAGGTTGCTAACAGCGTTGCGTTTCAGGTTGCGAGTTTACGTAAAGTGGCGGCTGGTATCGGTGCGGCTAAAGAAAGTGCTGGCATTAGAACCGCATATGGGTCTTTAAGAAATGTTAACCGTGATTTGCTTGAGTTGGAATCGGCGATTGCTCAGATGAACGGTTTGATGGCTCGGGCAGCCATGAACGACAAGTCGGTAAGGGCTGCCCAACAGATGGTGCGGACGCTGGAGACCGGTCAGATACCTTCCAACATGATGCCTGAGATGAAAGCATGGGCGAAGAAGTACAAGGAATGGATTGATCTTGACAATCTGACGGGATCAACGGTGTACATGCATGCTGCCGATGAGGCTTTTCTGCAAGCAGCAGTCAACCAGATCGGCAAGGGAACCGATCTTCCTGATTTGGCTTATCTTGCGAACAAGGTGGATGAAGTCCGAAACGTGGATGTGGGGCCTGTTGCCCGTGTTTACACTGAGGCGTTGGAAGAAGCTACAGCAGCAGCAGACCAATGGGCGGTGGTTGCTCCAGAACTTCAGAACGGTCTTAACGAGGCCAGAGTATTAGCCCAAAAAGATCTTCTGACCTCTGACGAGTTGTTTAACCAGCAGAAGTATCTGCAGTCTGCTAAAGAACAAATAACAAATCTTGAGTTGGAAATGAATCGTGCCCGCCGTTCGGCAGATTTAGGAAAACGCATTTCGGCGGTAGACAACCAAGAAGACGCAATCAGAATGCTTAACGATGAGCGAACTTTGCGTGGTTTTCAGCATGGCTACAACGAGGCTTTATCAAACGAATTGACGGGGCCGTGGTTGACTGGCTATCAGGCTGTCAACATGAGCGAAAATGCAGACTTGTTTGCTAACGCAATGTATGCGGCTGCGAAACTTAACGACCCTAAAGCGTTTGCCGAGTGGACTAAAGGGTACATGTCGTTGTTGAATTTTTGGAAAGCCCAAGCGGTGGCTACACCAGGTTTCGTTATTCGTAACATAATGGGGGCTACTTGGATTAATTCTCAGATTGCTGGGGTGCCAATGGGTTCTCATTCTCGAATAATCGCCCAGAGGCGTGAAGCCTCTCGGGCATCTCAGGCGGCTGTTAATGACTCTGAGTATTTGCAACACATAAAGGACACTGCAGCAAGGGCTGGGACTGTCCCTGTTTACCCTGTGCGGGGCGACTGGAGATCAGGTACGTCTTATGTTCTTTGGAGAATGGGCAAAGAGGGCAAAGGTTCCATAAAGATAAAAGGTCTTCGGGGATTAGGCCGAGAATTTTCTGATACAGAATGGAAGCACTTTAAATGGATTGCGGATTCAGGTATCGCCGAGGGTGGTCAAGCCTATTCTGAGGTTGTTCAGGCTGTTGAACAAGTGCAGAGGAAAAAATCGTTGGCTCCTTGGCGATCAAATTTCTTTCTGTACAGGGGTGTGCGTGAGCAGAATGAAAGAGCCGAGTTCATGGTGCGTGGCGCTTTAGCGATGCATGTTCTTCAAACTGGTGGAAGTAAATCAAACGCTGTAAATCAGGTTCGCAAATTTCATTTTGATTACAGTGAGATAACCCCAACCGAAGCAAAAATCAAAGCGGTTATTCCGTTCTGGAAGTGGCAAAAAAATATTCTGCCTGTGCTTGTCGAATCGATTGGTACCAACCCTAAGGCGTGGTCTCGGCTGCAGCAGATCAAGGGCGAAGTCGAGTACATGAGCGGTGAAGAGGGCGTTGTTCCTGATTACTTCATGGAAAACCTTGGTGTGCGGTTGCCGTGGAGGATGGACGGATCGCAGGTCTACCTGCTTCCCGATATGCCTTTTAGGGATTTGAACCGTTGGATGAAACCTGGTGAACGTGATATCACGGGCATTAAGCCGTTGGACATGGCGACACGAATCGCCGCAGAGGCGGCGTTTCCTCTCGCCAAACTTCCGTTGGAACTGTGGGCAGGTCAGTTGTTCTTTGCTGACATTCCATTGAAGGGTCGTTACCAGCAGGTGCCGCCAAGTTATAGAAGCGTGCCAGGTTTAATGCCGATTCTGGGGGCGCTTGGTAAAGCAGAAAAGAACCGTCAAGGGGAATGGAAGATGACGGATTCGGATTTGTATATTCTTGATCAGATGTTCCCGATTATGGGTCGGCTTCGCAGGCTTATCCCTGGTGAAGAAAAGTATGAGAAGCGGTGGACTACTACGTTTATTTCAACGATGCTTGGTGGTGGGCTACGAGTCAACACCCCTGAGGAACAGCGCAACCAGTTGATTCGGATGCAGCGTGATTTGGATGAGCATTACCGCAAAATGGTCGACGTTGAGGTTCGTAAGGTCTAGGCTCGCTGGGACGAAAGCGGGTTAAGTTAATGGATTACGTATCGCGAAATGAATGGGATGCTCGGCCTACAAAGCGGTCGTTTACACAGCTGCGGCCTTCCCGCATGGTGGGAATAGTCGTTCATCATTCTGGCGTACCCAATCCACCTGATGGCGTGGCGGCCATAAGAGCCTTTGAGCGTTACCATATGGAGACCCGAGGCTGGAACGCTATTGCCTACAACTGGTTGGTTGACGAGCGTGGAGTGATCTACGAGGGACGCGGCCCAGGGATTGTTTCTGGTGCCACCAAGCATTACAACTTTAAAACAGAAAGCATCTGTTATTCAGGCTTTGGTGGATCAGAAGTTCCTGAGGTCGCTCTCGTATCAATCAGTGAAGTCATTGAAGACATTCAGTCCCGTTATGGAGGGAGATTGTGGTTGAAAGGGCATCAAGATTTGGCAGCGACAGCGTGTCCTGGCTCAGAGTTGTATGCGTGGTTGCAGAATGGTTGCGTCGTGTATGGCGGCAACCCGTCAAGTATAGATTTTGAAGGGATAGCAAGGTACATCAGGGCGTTGGGGCAGAAGCTTGACAACATTCCGTTGTCGAAGCTTCGGCGATCCAGAGGCCAGTTGGTGCAGTTGGTGCAGCAACGGTTAAGAGACCGAGGCCACGATGCTGGTGGGATCGACGGGGTGTTTGGTTCGAGAACGAAGGCGGCAGTGAAGTCATTTCAGAAAGCCGTAGGGTTTTTGCGTCCTAACGGCGTTGTGGATCGCTCGACGTGGGACGCTTTGTTCTTGTTGTAGGAGGTTATTTCATGCCTAAAGGCGAAGGATACGGGACGTTTCAGGAAACTTTCGGCGATCAGAATGATCAGCCGTATGACTCCACGTCGTCTTTCAACATGTGGGACATGTCGCAGAAAGCCAAGAAGGCTGCTGCGTTCCTGCGTAAAACCAATTTGGGGAATGCCGCTTATGGTGGCCGTCCCTTCGGAAAGTAGCGCATCATGAAAGATGGTTCAACTCCTGGCATGGTCCAAGCCGGTCAGGTCTTGGTCACTACGGTGACGCGACCTACACAGAACCTCGGCATTTTAGACGAGGGTGCTATACGTCGCATGGCTAGCGGGATGCGTTCTCGCTTTGACGACGGCGACTAATGGCAGGCAAGAAGAAGCCGCGTAGGCCACGGTACTGAAATGCCGCTTCGGCGCGGTGCCAGCAGTGCAACGGTGGCGCACAACATCGGTAAATTAATCAGCGAAGGCTACCCCAGAGACCAAGCGGCTGCTATTGCCTATGCTAAAGTTGGCCGTAGAAAGACAGGTAAGAAGTGACCACATCATCAGATTTTTCTTGGGGGCATTGGGGTGAGCGTGCGGCTTGGACAGCGGTTCAGGCGTTTACTGCCGTCCTGGTTGTAGGCGACGCATCGACTTTGCGTACCGCTGCGATAGCGGGGGCTGCAGCACTGCTTTCGGCTTTGAAATCTTTGGCGAAAGCGCGTCTCGGTTCGTGAGCGGTGAAGCCCCTATCGACTTTGAGTCGGCATGGGCTTCGTGGTTTGCTGGGCCAGTTCGCGAAGAACTTCAGGCTGATATAGCCGAAGAACTTGACCGTACTTGCGGCGTGTTTGACGTTCAGGACGGGACTCATGCCAAGTGGAGCGAAAACACGCTTGGCGTGTTGACCGTTTTCAACACTGACGAAATCATTGCGTTGCTGTGTGCTTGGGATGAAGCAGCCGATGGTAACTGGTTGGCTCAAAAGGATGTACTGATTTGGTTGGAGAAATGGATGCAGTTTATTTCTTCTTGCGTCGAGGCTGCACCACCTGATCTCAATCAATAAACCTGTCGCTGATTAACGGGTTTTGAATCAACTGGTTTTGTAATTTTGCTATAACTTGATCACGTTTCCGAGCCAAAGTTGTTTTAGGGATACCTACAACACGGCCTACGAACCGTAGTGACAGGTGGACAACGACAAGCATGTCGAATATCCACCGTTCTTCTTCTTCCAAAGAATCCAATGCGTCGGCCAGGGCTTCCCGTAAAGCCATTTGTTCAATGACTGATTCTTCAGGTTCTTCACATGGCGCACAGACCATGAGGGCTTCCATTGCGGAGAACGGTCGGTCAAACGCTGAAGTGTATCGGGAACTTCCTGTGCCACTAGGGATAAGTGGATCGTAAAGAAATTCCTTTCGGCGTCCATCACTCACTGGGCGGGTCGGTCCAAGGGAAAAGAGAAGGTTTAAAATTGAAATATGTTTTGCCTTCTCGAAACGTCCCGAAGGTTGTTTCTCCTTTATCAATAAACTGCGTAACAGTTTTTAAAGGCATGAATGCGTATTGTTGTTTAGGGGTTGACCAGACCCAAAGCCAGACGGGCATTTGCCCGTCCCACATGGTGAGTGCCGATATTTTCTCTTGCTTTAGTTTGAGACCGTTCTTTCCGCAGCCCATAACTTCTATGAGCGTGTTGACGGTTACGTAGTCGGGGGTGTACCGCATGAACAGCGGCAATGTTTGAATAGAAAAGGGCGGTCTGTTGAATCCGAATCGTGCCCAGCCTTCAGTGCATTTTTCAAATGCGCCTTCAGCTTCGTCACCCATTGAGCCGTATCTCTGATCCCAAGGAAGGTCCGAGAACGGGCTACTCATTATTTTTTCTTTCTTGCCGAAAGTTTTTGCACGAGTCTGTCGTCTGGGTATGCCACGCCGTTGAGTCCATCTTCAACCATTTTACACAGATTTGTAAGGTCGGCATTCAATGGTGATATTTCTTCTTCAAGGGCGGTAATTGTCACAACAGTTTTTTTGGTATGAAAGGTAAAGGCAAGAGATACTGGACCGTCGAAGTACGGTCCTTTATACAGTTCAGCGACTCGGGTTTCGGCGGCGAGAGTTTTGGCGTCGGTGTACGCTCGACCTCGGGCAAAGCGTGGGCGACCCTTCGATTTGGGTCTGCCAGGTATCGTGAAACGGTAGCTCAATTTGTTTGTCACCGAGACATCTTTGCGCCAGCGTCGTCGACAAGTTTACGTAACTGCTGTTCTCCTGTGGCTCCTCTGGCCGCAAATTTCTGTCCCCATTTGAGATCGCATTGTCGTGTCCATTCGTGAACGGCTTCCACAGAGTACTTTTGCCTGAATAGTGAACATGCGAAGGAGAACAGGGCGAGGCTACGGTCGTTGTGGGTGGGGCCTCTATCCCATATGTCGCGTGCAACCGCTTTGAAGTCAGCACCGATCTTGGTGCCAGTGTCAGTGAATTTCGGCGTGTGTAATGGCCTCTTTGATGGTGGCGGCTGGTACAGGGCAGCCAACTTGATCATTTGTTGGCGTTCAACTTGTTGGTTGTACGCCTGTTCAACAAAGTCGTCTAGTATTAGGCTGCTCTCAGGCCCGTTTAGAGCCTCCTGGCGGCCTTCAGGGCGTGTCATTGCGTATGGTAGACGTATTCCGTTGCCGAAGCCTTTAGCGGGCATTGTGACTTGTTTGGGGTACACCTCTTTAGTAGGGCTTTCAACTATCTGACAGGCTGCAAACATGGCGTTGCGACCCATCTGCGCTGGTAGATCCTCTTTGAGGAACACCCACAGGTGGAAGCCTCGAGAGCGGGATGACTCAACCCAAGAAGTTATATTCATTTGGGTTAACAGTTCCTGCACGTTGACAGCGTGAACGTATGAGATGTCTCCTTCGTCCCAGTCGACAGCCAGCCATCCGATGTTGCAACTAGGTGAACCCGTAATTTCCATTAGCGGGTACACCCCGAGCTTTGAGTTTCCCCACAGGTGGTCAAAGACTGCTTGTTCAAAGAACGCACCATGAGCAGGCATTGCCGATCCGTCGTGGTCTCGCCACGGTCGGAACTGTCCATCAGTTGTTTCTTTGGCTAAAGCGTTGCCGCGAAACAGGTGGCAGAATTTGTCTACTAACTCTTCAGCCGCTTTCATCGCAGGTATCTGTCGTCGGGTGGGATGTCGTCATCACGGTATGGCCGTATCTGTCCAGTGTGCGGGCAAATAAAGTATTCAAAGTCGCCGAGCTTGTTGGGTGGGCGCTTGTTTTTGTTGATGCGAACATTGATTGAAACGGAGTGGTAGCACTTCTCCACATACGTCAGCGATGGGTCGTCGCGGCGACGGTACACGCCTAGTACCGCTAGTGCTTCTTGTTCTCCACCGAACTTGCCAGCATTAATTGTTGAGGGCTTGTGCCGATCTCCAGATCCCCTGCCAGCCTGATGCACAACAGCGAGCGGGACAGAAACTTCCTTGCACCACCTTTTTAAACCCTGCGCTTTAGCGACCACGCCGTTGTGGTCAGATTCTCCTGGTAACAGTTCGAGGTAATCAGCCATGACAAAGTCAGGGTTTCTTTGCCAGTAGTCTTGGGCTTCTTGAAATGCTTGTGTCATTTCTTTAAACGTCAAAGCACCGTCATTGATTAGAACCCTGTTGAACAGCGTCTTTGACGCATCTCGGATCTCGTCAAGGACGACCTGATTGCCGTCTTTGATTTGTTGTTCCAACTCCTCGCCGTTTCTCCCGAACGCCAAGCAGTGCAACTTCTGAGCGATTAGTTCCCGAGGTTCATCAGGGGAGAACAACAACATGTGGGCGTCTGTGTTGAGTAACGCTGTGACAACCGAATTGTAAAGAACCTGAGATTTGCCATTGTGGCTGTGGCCTACAACTAGCAGCATCTCACCTCGAGCAAGACCGCGCATAGCAAGGTCAACCTCGGGGAAGCCAAGCAAGAATCGGCCTTCATCGTTGCGAACATAATCTACGAAGGAGTCAAACGCTGTCGATGTCGGTTCAATAAATTTGTAGTTGGAGTTGGGGGCAGCCTCCTGATCGGAGACTGCCCCCTGCAGCCGTTGTTCGATCTGCTCAGGCGTTAAAGGTGCCTGCAGATCTGTCATTAGGAACCGCAGCGATCATGCATTGACTGAATGTCGAAAACATGGATAGCACCTGTTCCGTCTTGGATGTGGGTTGGTGCTTGGTTGATCCACAGAGGGATACGTTCGTTACCCAACTGGTAATGTTTAGCGCCAACCTCAGAAATGTTGAAGTCGGGTGCGCCCGCCTTGTAACCCCCGTCGGCGTTTTCGCTGAGACCAGCAGCGAGGTTCTGTGCGCCTTTGGCTTTCTTAAACTTGTTGTCAAACACAACAAGTTTGTCACCATCAACCTTGGTTCCAGCGCACAAGAAGGCCACGTTCCATGCGGCCTGTTTACCGTCAGTCACGAATCCGTTGCTGTCAAGTGGTTTATTCCCGACTTTGCGGGCACCCCCCGATGGTTTCACCGACGCAGGAGCAGGAAACGTAGGCACTGCCATCGGGGGAATGTCCGCACCTGGTGCTATCGCTATCTCTGCGCCAGGAAACGCAGCCTGAACTGTTTCAACAGCTGAGGCTTCTGGAGGTGCGGCTGGGGCCGCTGCCGCAACGGGAGCCGCCGGCGAAGCGGTTGCTGTGCCGCCCGCACGATCAATGATGTCGTTGTAAACTGTTTCCACAACAACGAGGTAGTCGAGTACTCCCTCCTTGCCTTTGCCCATGCACACAGACCCAGCCACCTTGGCTGCAACCTGAGCGATAATAGATCTGTCTTTATCATTCACCTGTATTGCTCCTTCCCTTTCGGGGTTGTTTGATTTACCAGTGTGTCGGATTACTGCCGACACCTAGATGTTTGCCGCGACAACTGTCCCAGTTGGGACACCAGTCGGGGCTGCACTTCCATCCATCATAGCGCATGGGCCATGACGGAACTTTCGCCTCTATTAGATCCGCTATCGAATTGCAGAGGGGGACCAGCGCGGCCCAATCTGCAGGTGTACGCGTGACATCAATAATTTCTAGGTTCCCGTCGGTCAGGTAGCAGAACCTGAACGGCTGAGGTGACTCAAAGTCGTTGCGCTCATGTGCTCTTGCCAACGTGTAAATCATTGATTGCAGGTCGTTGCGCCTGACCGCCCATGGCGGGTCGTGCTGACCTGTTTTCCAATCCCAAGTTAAGTCGGCCTCATCCAAGTCGCGGGTGCCTGTCAAAATTATTCGTCGGCCTTCGTCTTGGTGAAGAACAAACTCAAATGGTGTCTCGAGCCCTACAGGAGCCAAATAGGGAAACACCTCGTGGTGCCAGCGGTGCATCATTTTGACAGCGACTTCGACTGTTGCTTCGGGAGTCCTAGCTCCTTTGTTCCAGCGTTCAATGCTGTCTACGTGGTTTTCCCATTGGATATGAAACTCTTCTAGAAGATCTTGGTAGGTCCACTCGTTGCCTGCCATGCGGGCATGCAACGCTGCTTCAATCGCTGCGTGGACGACGGTGCCTCGGACCATCTTGCTGCCGCTGACATCAGTAGCCGTCTTGTTGCGAAGCGTGCGTGCCTGCTCGGGGCAGGCCAGGAAAGTGTTCAACCAAGACTGTCGGAAGCGATGTTCGATCATGCCTGAAGACTAGACGGGGGGTGTGACAGTCAGCCGTCATACTCCGACATGCAGCCGCAAGCGCCCCAGTCGTCGGACAAGGTGAGCTGCTCATTGGTGAGGCTCGACTGGATCCGTTCACGGAACTCGGTCATCGTCAATGGTCGCGAAGTGCCACCTGACCGGTCCCGCATGATCGCCACATCTGAACCGATCAGATCCCGCATCTCTTGCTCGCGTTCCTCCCACTCGGCGTACACCTCGGGGATAGCGGCGAGCGCCCACTTGAAATGGGCGTGGCCAGCACGGACACACAACCCCCCACAGTTGTTGTGAGGGGCACCCAGGGCGTACAGCCTCGGCTCCGCCACGCCAGCTTCTTTGAGCAGCTTGTCGGCATCCAGGCGATCCAGTAACGGTTTCCACAGGAGCGGGAACTCCACATCGTAGGGTGCCCAGTGTTTGGGAATACGATCAGCTCTGTGAGCCTCGGTCCAGTCGATCCCGAAATGCAGGACCGTGTTCTCAGGGTCGCAGTTGGCTCGCACCCATTTGTCGGCAGCTTCCTGCTTCAACACCCGAGAACAGATCGGGACACGATTGTTCGCTAGGAACTTGTTGTCGCGGAACACCTGCCAAATGTCACGGCCATCAGCGACCTTCACCACCGGCAACCCGAGGGCCTCAGCGCCCTCGTCAAGGAACCGGTACAGGTCTGCGTCCTCGACCTTCGTATCAGTGAACAGCAGCGTGATCTCAGCGTCTGGTCGGAACTCTTTCACACGGTGAGCGGTCAACCAAGACGCTTTCCCTCCGCTGTAGAAGACGACCTGATGTCTGTCATCAGATATCTGATGTCCGTCATCAGAAGATGGCCCCAAGGGGCCATCATCAGATGTATCTATATCAGATAGAACCGCCATCGCGCAACCTCTTCTCTCGTGCCCGCAGAATCTTTGCGACACGGGACCGGCTCACACCGGCCCAGCGCCCCACCTCGGCTTGGCGCTCACCTTTCTCGACAAGTAAAGCGATGTCGTCCTCTCTTGCGTCAGACAACCGAGATCTAAGACCTTGTAGGTCGCGTTCCAGCATTGTCCGCATTTTCATTCTGTCGCGTGGTTTTAACCGTTTCATAGAGCGTTCGAGATCCGTAAAAGATGGAAGAAAGATCGTTCCATCTCCTGTTAAAGGTGAATCGTTTTCGGTCATTGTTTGATTGACTCCACGGTAAGAACGTAAGCTTGTTCGATAAGCCCAACGATGCGCGTCAGGCTAGACCAATCTGCTTGTTCAGGATTTTCAGCCAGCATCATTAATCTTGCTTCCAGCGGAGCGCACTGCTCGGCTGTGTGCATAATCATTTGACGAAACACATCTTGCTTTGGTGTGCGTAAAGCAGAAACATTTTCCCATATGGGGATGGAAGGTGCTTGTTCAGTCATCTTCGATCTCCCCATGGGCTATGTCTGACCACGCCACGAAAGCCCGTTCGGCTTGTTCTGATAGTTCCTTAAGTGTGCGACTGATTTCAAACAGTGCATCTCCGAATCGGATTTGTGGGGAAGAAACTTCGTGTTCCTGGTTAATCAATTTGAGAATTGGTCTACCTTCATGGTCGTAACTACTTGTCATTGGGAACCCTTTCAACAATGGGGCATCCCCGCCCCGCTCGGAAAGGGTAGGTGAACGAGCGGAACGGGGATGCGGATGGTGATCATACAATGTTTACCTTACTTCATGGGGACGCTGTCCCAGTGGCAACATAGTGTTATTAAGACTTATCTCTCAACTTTTCTATCATCGCAGGCCAACTGCGCCAATACGTGTCTAAAGCAACTGCTTTACGCTTCGAGAGTGGACGGTACGCCCACACATCTCTGGTGTACCAGCCGAGGACAGCACCAAAGATGATGCCTGCGAAACCTACGGTAATGATCATTCTTCTTCTCCTCCAAATGTTTTATCCCAACATTGTTTGCACAAATAATACGGAAACGGTCGTGTCGTGTCCGAGCCAATCAAAATGTCCCGTTGTTGTGGCGACAGGTTTCTGAAGATCCACGCCAAGTTGCCGCCTCCAAGCCATTCGGTGTACTGGTCTCGCATCACGCTGACGCTGTCTTGGTGGCTGCACCTCCCGCATGACGCTGTGAGCTCCACCCTGTCGGTTGCTGTAGTCACGTTGCCTCCAGTTCTCGTATGCGCTTTCGCAGCTTTTTATTTTCTTGTCGAAGTTTCCTAACTCGGCAGGCTTCGGAACCGTTTTCGAGGTAAGAGATTTCTTCCAAGTGCTTGACGTTGACACAACCCATCTCGCCACAGATGTGGTGGATCTGATTCCCAATAGCAATGTCGCCATGCTTCAACGCCCACACCAACCGATGCAACGCGACCGTTGCCCGCCCCCTCGCTTCCTTGGCAATCGAGTCGTCAGCCATCCACGTTTTGGTGCTGACCGACGCATACAAATACTTGCTTCCCCCCACCTCCCTCCGCTGCTTACCCCTGTTCCGCTGCCAAACAAGACAACCCCCCTCCACCTTCACAAAACCATTCACAGGATCCAACCAATAAGCGACACGTTCCTCCAACGTCTGACCCCTAGGTGCCTGTGTAAACAGCGGAGTGCCCAACCGCTGCTCTAAGATGCCGTCGCGGTACTGGCTCAGATGGCTGTTACAGACACGCCCAAACACCCAAGTCGGATCCTCCGACGCTGGCGCATCCCCCACGTTGGCATGCTTCCCACACAACGCCCCTTCCGCATCAACGGGAATAGTGCAAACCGTTTTCCCCTCCGCATTAAGAATCCTCCACGCCTTCGGGATGCAATCCAGGTTCCTGTTTTCAGCATTGGAACAACGGCACGGCACACCATCCGCACCATGCCGACACAGGTTCGTAGGGTACAGCTCCCGTATTTTCATATCGCCGTGACAGCGATAGCAAAGGTGTCGGGGCTGCAACGCATACCATTCACCACAGTGAGCGCACGCGCCATAGCTTCTTCTGCCCATCAGAGGTAGCTCCCGTCCTCGATGGAGTCCAACACGACCTGCCGGTTCATGCTGCCTCCATCTTGTCAGCCAGAACCTGTTGCATCAGCCACCCGTATGCGGCTGCCGCCTGCTGCGGGACAACACCGTTGCCTAACATCTTCAATTCCTGGGAGCGTGACAGACCCGCACCTGTCACCCACCCTCATGCTTCATCCCACCCCATGGACAAGATCTTTGCATGGTCGACATCACCGTTCACCCCAACGAAATCTGCAGGCGAACAGTTTGGTCCTAAAGTTTTTGTATCGATGCTTACAAGCATGCTGATTCTAAAAATCTTGATGTGGTCATGATCGTTATACTTCATCATTTTCCCTTTCATGCAGAACCATGTTGATTCGGACCATCGTCGCGTCTTTCGCACGATGCTCGGCTGGCAACCCGTCCACTGGTGCCCTGTCCAAGTGGCCTACGGACACAACAAAATTTGTTGTGTCGACGCCGTCAGCCTCCAAGTAGCCGATGAGATCCGCAGTAGTCAGATGAATCTTCACCTCACGCGTTGTGAACCCTTTGATAATTTTCATTTTGTTACTCCCCTGCCCTTACGGGCCAAATAGTCTTGTTTTCTCTTTTGATTTCACCTGTCAATACCCACGCTT
>TARA_R110002153_G_scaffold3739_2_pt1 | contig 18985 bp, 14 predicted proteins | sample TARA_R110002153 | Tara Oceans TARA_R110002153 (sample SAMEA4398193) | marine metagenome | biome: Polar Biome; feature: [SRF] surface water layer (ENVO:00010504); material: water (ENVO:00002006), including particulate matter (ENVO:01000060) such as... | depth 5 m
GGCAATCAAATGAAAAGGATCATGGCCTAACACCAATTGTTTACAACCTGGCGTCTCCATAGGTAATGCTAAAATGAGTAAATCTAAGCCGCCTTCATTTAACTGTGTTAATAAATTAGCAGTGGTATCTTCTTGTAATTGCAGTGTGATATCGGGGAGATGTTGCTTAACTTTGCCAATCAAACCTTCAAATATAAAAGGCGCAATAGTAGGAATGACCCCAATTTTGAGTTTACCTACTTGCCAATTCCCTGCACTTTTTGCGAAGTCGACCAATTCGTGAGCATCGCTTAACAAAGCTTTACTGCGCTTCACTAATTCTAAGCCAAGAGGTGTAAACACAAAGGTTTTGTGATCTCGCTCTAACAGCTGAGATCCAAATTGTTCCTCAAGATTCTGGATTGCAGTACTTAATGTTGACTGACTAACATGACAATGCTGTGCAGCTCTGTGAAAGTGTTGCTCTTGGTGCAACACAACCAAATAATGAAGATGTTTAAGATTGGGCCATTTCATAACTATCCATCTATAAAAGCGATTAATATCACTATACTAGATTAGATTTACTGATAAAAAAAGCGCCATCGAGGCGCTTTGATAGAAAATTAAGGCTGAGAATTAACTACCTACAGAAGCATAAGTCGCATATTGTTTTCTTTCGCCTTCAACAAACTTAGACCATTGTTGTGCCATGCCTCGGCTGCCATCATATTCTTGAGCTTTAGCTAGCTGAGTAAGGGCTTGGTTGTATTCACCCACATTAAATTGCGCCATACCAATAACAAGGTGTGACATACCTTCATTACGCAACCCACCTTTTTCTATGGCCTGTTGTGAAGCGGCTATGGCTTGTTGCCATTTGTCCATGTTTAGGTACATTTGGCCAAGTTGCGCGTGCAACTCACCTGTTGCAGATAATTTCGCCGCAGCCAACATAACGGGAATAGCTTTCTCTGTTTCTTTAGCTGAATTCCAAGATTGCGCTAAAAAAGTTAGGTTACGCTCATCTTCAGGTAACTTACCGGCATCGATAGCTTTTTGCATAATGGCGGCAGCTTTATATGGTAGTTGGTGGTAATAATAAAGTTGTGCCAAATTGAACATATCAGAGCCTGTAGCGATAAAACTTTTTTGTTCAGCAATTTCCATGATGGCTAATTGTTTTTGTTCTTGCCCAAGCTCACCGTACATACCGGCAAGTTGTAACCAGTATTTAGGGGCTTCGAATTTTTTCACTAACTTTAACAATACATTCTTAACGTTTTCTGGTTGCTTTAGTTCAAAATAGACTGCTCTTTGCAACACATACCACTGTTCGTCAACTTGGAAACCTAAGTCATTGTTTTCAATCTGTAATACCGCTGCGTTGATGTAGTTAGACGCCGCTGCATAATCTTGTTTCTGGTACATAGCTTGCGCTTTTAATACCAAATTTTTAGCCGGAATATCTTTAGATGGATAAAGTCTCTTCTGAATAACTTCCCATTGCTCAATTTTTGCAATAGTTTGATCATATTTGCCACGCATCATATATAGCTGCGCGAGGCTAAACAAAGTCGCTTGTTCGAAGCTTTCTGGAATGGGCTGCTGTTGCACCACATTCTCGAAGGCTGCAATCGCTTGGTCGTAGTTTTCAGCTTCGTAATGAATAAAACCATAAAAGTTATACATCATGGCTTGTTCGTAGCTGTTCATTGAACCGGCTTTAGACTTAACGCTGTCCAGAACTTCAAAAGCTTCAGCTTGCTTACCCGCGTCAGCGAAACTTTGCGCACGAGATAACTGGTCATACACTTTAGAGCGCAAAGTAGGTACACGTTTAGTTTTACGCTCTACTTTTACTTCTTCTGCGTTAACAATACTGGTTTGTATTCCAGACATTAATACCCCTGTCATTAAGACAGGTGCAACTAAGTTAAGTAGTAATTTATTCATCGCCATTTTAGCCCCCTAGTTCGAATTTAACCCGCACTTCAACCCCAGATACTTCCATGGGTTCGCCATTTACGACGCGCGGTTTGTATTTATATTTTAAAGTGGCATCTAATGCCGCTTGCTCAAAAATGCCTTCAGGTTCTGCTTGTATCACCTTAGGACTGGTGACTGAACCTAACTTGGATACTGTAAATTCAACGTCTACATAACCTTCAATGCCCCGCTGTAATGCCCTTCTTGGATATACAGCAGCAACACGCACTATTGGTAAAAACTCGCCGTCGCCAGACTCCAGTGCTAAGCCGCCAGCAAGAGAGACATCAGCAGCCACATCTGCACCAAAATCCATGCCGCTGGTGGCACTTTCTGGACTAGGCGCTTCCATTTGTGGTGGTGCCATATCCGGTGGAGGCTGTTCTGGCTTGGGTGGCTTTTTAGGTTTTCGGTCTTTCTTTTGTACCGCCTCTTCTTTTTTCACACGAACAAAATCCAGCACACTACCTTTAGGCGCATCTGTTAGCGCACTGCCACCACTTTGAATTAACGATTGCATCAAAAAGAACAATCCCAATGTGACAACAGCCGCCATTAATACAGCTAAAGCTAGTCTTGATAAAGTCTGCGGCATTGTTTTCGTCTTAGCTTGCGGCATGGCTGTTTAAGGCTCCTGCGCTGCAATAGACACATCTTCAATGCCTGCTGCTCGTGATGCATCCATCACTTTAATCAACACGTCAGTAGTGGCTTTTCTATCAGCTTGGATAACCACAGTGCCTTGGGGGTTTTCAGCATATAAACGTTCGATATTGGCTTGTACTGCACGTACGTCCACTTTGCGTTTATTGATCCAGATATCACCTTTTGCACTGATCGCCACCAAAATATTAGCGCGGTCCTTTTTCACAGCTGTAGCCGCTTCAGGGCGGTTAACGTCTATGCCCGCTTCTTTAACAAAAGACGCAGTCACAATAAAGAAAATCAACATGATAAATACAACGTCCAGCATAGGTGTCATGTCGATTGTTGCTTCTTCTTCGTCCATCAAGTTTTGGAAATGCTGTTTCATAATAATCTCTTGTTGTTAACCCAATTCGCAGGATTAAGCTTTATGTTGCTAATGCTTTCGTTCTAGGCGCAGCGAGTCTTCTAGACTGGCTCTTTCTTTTTTGGCTGTTCTTGCTAACCATGTAGAGGCGAATACACCAGACAAAGCACCAACCATTCCAGCCATAGTGGGGATTGTCGCTTTTGACACGCCCGATGCCATAGAACGTGCGTTACCTGAGCCTGAAATCGCCATCACATCAAATACTTCAATCATGCCTGTCACTGTGCCCATTAAGCCAAGTAGCGGACATAAGGCCACTAATGATTGGATAATCGGCACACCAGTACTGAGTTTTAACGACACCCGAGAAATCATCGCCTGGCGAATTTGCTCGGAGTTCCATGACGAGCGTTCAGCTCTGGCTTGCCATTTAGCGATCACCGCACTTTTATATTGTTTATGTGTCACAAACACATACATAGCGCGCTCTAAGATCATTAACCACATAACAAATATCAAGCCACCGATGATCAGTAGGACTTGCCCACCGGTTTCGGTAAAGTCGCGAATGCTTTCGAGTATTTCAATCATGATGAATTAAGCTTTGTTGCTGCTAGTAACTGCGGCATGAGCCTCAGCACGCTCGGCAATCACGCCTGCCGCTTGCTCTTGTAATATATAAACAATGCTTTTGTTTCGAGTATTTAACACTGCGTATAACAAGGTCATTGGGATAGCCACTACCAAGCCTAATACTGTGGTCACCAAGGCTGTGGAAATACCACCAGCCATCAATTTAGGATCACCAGTACCGAATAAAGTAATCGCTTGGAAAGTGTTGATCATGCCCGAAACCGTACCTAGTAAACCCATCAAAGGAGCCACTACCGATATCACTTTAATGATGCTCAGCGAGCGACCTAACTTAGGCACTTCACCTAAAATCGCTTCGGTAAGATGTAACTCTAATGCTTCAGTATCTGCTTCTGGGAAGTCATCTTTGGCTTGCATAACACGGCCAAGGGAGTTGTTGTCTTTAAAGGTACTTGATTTAAGTTGACGATTAACCTTGGCGCCTTCTATAGACAATGAGATAAAACGCCAAACCGCAATCAATAGTCCAACTAGACCTACAGCTAAGATGATGTAACCAACAGTGCCACCTTGCTCAACTCGCTCTTTCAAACTAGGGGCTTGTACTAACAACTTAAGAATTGAACCACCAGTAGGGTCTAAACCAAACTCCACCAAATCACCAGATGACTGCTGAAGTGCTACAGCGCTGTCGCCATAACGACCAGCCGGTTGACGCACTAGCTCAGCAACAGAGCCTGTGGTGCCGTTGTAATCTAGATATTTACCATCTGCAGTCAGAGCGAAAGGTCCAACACGTAATACTTCTTTGCTGACTTTATTACCGCCAGCTTCGATGACGTCTGTGGTGAACTTAGTAACTTTGCCCGATTCAGTCATTTCACGTTGCATTTCAAACCACACACGCTCAATTTCTTCGATAGAGGCAAGCTTGGACGTAGCGCCCATAGACTGAGCTAAGTCATCTAAAAATTCAGCACGACCAGGAATTTGTGCAGAAATAATCGAGTTTTGAAATTTGCTCTTGGTATCCCCTGAAACTTGTTGCAACACACCAAACAACTCTTTTAACGAACCTAAACGTTTGTTCATGGCTTCGTTTAAATCAGCCAATTTAAATTCGTTTTCTTCGAATTGGGTTTCCATTCTTTCAGACTTAGCTAAAGCGGCATCACGAGTTTGTTTGGCTTGGCGTAACATTTGGTCTTGTTCAGAACGTTTTGCAGCGAATTCTTTTTCTCGCTGCACATTTTGTTTGTTTTGTGCAAACTGACCTTGTTCCAGTTGTTTTAACAAAGCGTCTAAATTCAAAGCTTTATCTTCTTGGGCAACAACCAAGTTGGAAGCAAAACCAAGACTGGTTATTAGTAGTATATTTTTTAGGATATTTTTCATGTTGTTCATCTTTGTCACGCCCTTAATCCGTCATCGCTACAGGTAACATCAGAAGGTCTGGTGCAAGTTGTTTCTTCGCCATACGTAAACCTTTAGTCACTTGAGTACGGTAACTAGAAGGTAAAGCTTGCCACTGGCGGGTTTGTTTATTCCAGGTACCTTGCAAGCTGGCATCACGCGTTTGATAAATCAGTGCGGTACGACCCACGCGTAAAAAATCCACATCCCGCTCTTGGCCTTCAATAGTATGTAAACCACTGTAGGCTTCGAGTGTACGTCCGTAGTCCATTTCAACTTGGTAGGCTTCCATTACTCGGCGAAACTTTTCCGACGGTGCAATATCGGCTCTGTCCATCATGGCTTGTAACTCAACAACACGTTTGTTTCTTTCCTGTGCCAGAAAAGGCACATCTAATTCTACAAACTGTGCAAGGCCGGTGATCATGCGCATCATAAGCGGGGTGATTTGACGTTCGATAATGCTGACACCATCAATACCCGAATTTAAGTCGGCCATTTCTTGCATTTGATTATCAATTTGTTTTTGAAGTTGACCGTTATAAACGTCTAAACCGGTAATTTCTTTGTTGATAGCTTTGAATTGCTGCAGCTTGTCACCAATTTGGTCGGTAATATTATTGATTTTTTGTTGAGATTTTGCTGCAGACTGATTAATTTCAGTGGCTTTTTTAACAGCAGGCTGAAGAGCCTTTTCTTCTTGAGCGACGCTACTTCCAGCCGTTACAAATATGGCTAAAAACGCGGCAGATACTTTGGTCAGTCGTGTCATACCTCAAACCCTAAAATTGCATAACAGTGATTTACTGTTATTTATAAACTGCGCAGAGGATAAGGTCTGAATGTGACAAATATATTACAGATAAATGACAGAACGATGATCACTTTACTATGTCAATGAGAAGGCGCTATTTGCGGATGACACTATGGAAAAACATCTATCAGAAAATGTTATCTAATGTGCCTAGCAATATATTTCAAAAAAGGATATTCAATTCTGGGGTAATTCGACTGCCCCTTTATGCCAACGTATTTCAGGATGGGACAAAATGTATAAAAACAGCCGCTATTAAAGCGGCTCTTTTAAAATAAACTATACTGGAAAGCTAATTAAAATTCGTAACTATAACTAACCCCGAAGGTAGTACCTATTTCACGTGTTCTAACCGCGACACCTGACTGCAGCACTTCTTGATTTGCACCCAATAAGTTTTTCACTTTAAATTTAACTTTAGTATTAAAGTCAGGATACCAAGTATAGATAGCATCTAAAGAATGAAATGGCTGTTCATAAGCATCGCCACGTCCGCCTATACCAGATGCCAGGATACGTTCACCAAATACGTTATAAACTAAAGATCCACTATGCTCACCACCAGCTGAATCATAGTTTAATTGTAAGTTAACCACATATTTAGAATGGCCATTCATACGTTTAACAGTATTTGTTAAATTACCAGCATCCGCAGCTTCAATGATGACTTCTGAATCACTTAAAGTAAGGTTACCAGAAGTAAAGAAGCCATCAGCAAGCCAATTCAAGCCATATAACCACTCAGTTTCAATGCCATATAGTTCAGCAGAAGTACCATTAGTGAATGAAGCTGTATAGCTTGAGTCGCCTACGGCAAGAACTGATTCAATCGGGTTAGCAATATCTTTGTAGAATAAAGATACGGCCAAGTTGTCACCATTATCGCCATACAACTCATAACGAGCATCATAGTTTTTCAATTGGCTTGATTCCAATGACAAGCTACCCGTTGTGCGGATATCTGTTAGTGGATCAAAATAGCCGACTGGAACCACTTCACGTAAATCTGGACGAACCACAGTTTCACCATAACCAAAACGCAGCTGATAACCCTCTCCGCCTAGGTAGGTTAAACTCAATGCTGGGTATATATCGTCTTCATTAATGGTGCGATCTACAATGCGATCTTGGCTGTAAAAGTTTTCAATATCATCACGACTAAAAATTAAACTTGATGTTTCAAGTGTCACCTGTTGAAAAGATTCAAAACGTAAACCACCACTAAAACGCCAGGAGTTATCATAAATAACATCGAATGCCCCATAGGCAGCTTGTATTTTCTGTGCGGCTAAATAATCATCAGCCTCAGGCGCTTCAGGTTCGTTAAATGACACCCATACTTCATTATTGTTAATAAAGTCATCCGTTAAATATGAACTTAAATCTAAAATATCTTCGCTAGCTTGGTTAACCGTGATACCAGCGCCATTATTATTCACAAAGAAACTGGAGGTGGTGTAATAGCGGGCTCTATCCATGTAATCCCAACCACTTTTTAATTCAACTTCAAACTTACCCGTGCTGATAGGTAAAGTTAAGTTACCACCCCATGACTTCATAAAGTCACGCATCTCAACAAATTGATAATTAGCGGTACCATTACCACCGTTAATAGCACTATTTTGATATTCGTTATTAGCATAACTATCAGAGAAACTATAAGTGACATCTAGAGGAATATCAGTATGAACTTCTGACTCTGTATATTGCCAATCTGCGCCAAGTCCCCACCAATCCAGAAAAGTGTGCCTGCCTTTAAATTGGTCAATTTCTAACTCACGCTCTTCAAAAGTAAATTGATGTTCCCTATCAGCTTTGTCATCAACACTGATTGTGATCCCTTGGCTAGGGTTTTGGTTAATACCAATATCAGTTTCATCTTCATTATCTTGAATATAAATTTTACTGTAACTTACTTCATGAGTATCCAGACGATAACCTAAAGTGAAAAGTCCATTTAGCCGTTCATTCTCTGTTGTCACTTTAGAATCTGTAAAACTGTCGTAACAACTGTTATTGACATCATCACTTGACTCAAATGACGTTGCACAATCATCTGTTTTATTGGCACTCACCACAGCATTAGTACGTTCTGCGTAATTCCATTTATTATCATAAGCCACAGACGCCAAGAAGCCGAATGTTCCACCTAACCATTGTTCATCGTAAGAATTACCAATACCGCCTTGAAATGAATAATTAGGCGATAACGATCCATCTTTTAAGGTCATATTACGTGGCAAACTTTTTAACAACTCTTGATTCGTTGTAAAGGCTTGCTGAAAAGCAGTGGCATTATCTGTATCAGTTAAACCATGTTTTTCGATAATATTACGAAAAGAGAAATCACCTCGATAATGAACAATAGCGCTCTCTAATTCATCAGGAAGTCCACTATCGTTTTTATCATAGGTAAACCCAGTCGAATTATTTGAGTTCCCCTCGATACCCAGTTGAAATCCTGCAACAAACTCTGAAGGCAGTGATTTAGTTCGAATATCAACACTACCACCACCAAATGCAGCGGGCATATTAGGTGAAAAAACTTTCTGTACCGATAAACTTTCAATGACATTAGTTGGAAAAATATCCAACGGAATAACATTACGGGTTAAATCTGGGCTAGGAATACTAGCGCCATTTAAACGAGCACTAGAATAACGCTCACCTAAACCACGTACATATATAAATTTGCCATCAACCAAGGTCAAACCTGTCACACGACGCAAGGCCGATGCAGCATCACTATCACCCGTGCGGGCAATTTGTTCTGAACCCAGTATATCTGCGACGAAAGCTTGGTTTTTACGCTCTGCGATTACCGCTGCAGCAGTACCCTGAAGGCGATTACCAGTAGTTACCACTTCATCAATTACATTATCTTGCTCCTGGGCATATATAGCTCCCGAAACAAGACTTAATGCCACTGCTAACGAGATTTTACTCGTGCTGTATTGAGTCTTCATCATTTATCCCACACTTCAAATGAACAAAAAGGCGTAACTAGGTACCTAGCACGCCTATACCTTTGTCAATTAAACGACTTATAGTTCGTTTGCAATGGCATTGTCATAGGCATCTTTTGCCCAGTCGTACCAGTCACTTGAAGTATCTGTAGGACTTACCGCACCGATGAAATCTACACTTTCAAAAAAGCTCGCATCGATAGTGGTTACATCGTACGGCGTTTTAAGATCTGCGATAGTGGCAAAACCGTTACTCGCTAACACATCTGCGTCACCACCTAAAATGCTGTTGTTATCTTCAGCAGTATCAGTTAACCAGTTAGTATAGGTTGTAGCGCCTACAGTCTCTGACTTAGCAAGTACCGCACAAGCAGCAACAGAGTTTTTCATAGACACAGCGCCATCAACTACTACTTGTTCAGCATCACCCGAATTTTCGAAACAGTGCGTTTGAGTCGCGGTAGTTTTAACCAATACAGTGTTGTACCAAGTGGCAGAGATAAAATCGTCTAATTTAATAGCAACAGAAGGGTTACCGTCACGAACTGATTCTTCGTCAATTGTTATCACTGTAACGTTAGCAATTTGAGGAGCAGAAGGAGCAACGTTATTATCTTTTACTTTAGTACCGTCAGACTCAAAACCACCGTTCCCCATATTGATAGTGTTGCCCGCAGCGTTAACAACAGTGCCATGCTTGATAAGAATAAACTGAGCATTACCTTTCCAACCAGCATCAATATCGATACTGTCGTCTTGGGTATCAGTTACGACTATGTGCTTAAGGTTTACAGCACCACCAAACAATTCAACACCATCATCATATCCGGCATAGATGTCTACGTAATCAATAGTTGTTCCAGATCCAACAGCAAACAAACTAAGAGAATTCAAGTCGTTACCTTCTTCTGCACCCGCTGGCAAACCACCTGCATAATGGATCTTAACGAATTTTAAGGTACCACTGTTATCAGTATTGTCGTTGCCACCGTAATAAGTAACAGCGCCTTCACTTTCAGCATTACAGGTTACAGCTGCACGCTCAGCATCAGAACATTGATCAGTAATACCAAATCCGTCAATCATAATGCCACCCCAGTCTTGAGGTTGAGCATCTGCAACCTTAAGACTTGCAATTGCATTGGCTGAAGTGAATATAATTGGATTGCTATAGGTACCCACGGCCTCGATATTTGCACCACGGTTAATTTGCACTCGTGATGATGAATCATCAAAGGCTAGAGTTGCACCAGCTTCAATTTCAACAGTTGGACCTTCTGTAACAAGTACACAGCTATCTGATGTATTACAGTTTTCACCTACAACTAAAGAACTTTTAAAGAAGTGAGCACCACCATTATCAAGTTTTGCTAATGTGATATCTGTCGTTAACGGGCTCGCAGGGCTAACAAAGTCTTTACTATATTCACAATTACCATCTGTGTATTCACCTTGCACTTCAACACCACTTGTCTCATATGAAGCACAAGGATTTTCAGTAGTAGTCCCATCACCAGTGCCTGTATCATTACCTTCATTGGTAGTATTGGTAGTGTTATTACTATTATTAGTACTAGTGTCATTAACAGTAGGGGTAATATTGATGTCTCCACCACAACCAGCCAAAACTAATGCTGTTACGATTGCACTAGCTTTAAAAATATTATTAAGATCCATTGTGCTCTCCAAATGCGAGTAATTTTATAAGAATTAAAAAACGCGAGAAGAGTAACCAAGCAGCATGACAGTTTTGTTACATCAAAAAGATGTCACAAAAGTTTAATATTTGGCTTGGATTATTCAATACAAACCATTGTTTCCATTTACTGAAATTCAGACAAAAAAAGGCCAGCTAATTTAGCTGGCACAAAACCATCATTTTATTTTAAGAGCAGACAATCTATATAGAGGTAAATACAGAGCAATCATCCCTATTAAGATTAAAATTTATGTTCAAGTCCTACCGCCAACCAAGAGCTGTCTTCACTTTCTTGCAAACTTCTAGTTGAGACCCATGCAAAAGCCTTAGTTGACTTACCTAATTTATAATCCACTCCAACAGAAGCACTGTCGTTATTTCCCGCCGCTTGGAACTGACCTTTCAATTCAAACTTACCCATACTGTATGCCACACTCACCATGGCGCCTTCTTTAGAAAGACCCGTTGCAACAGATTCTTGACTATGCAAAATAGCCCCTAGTTTTAAGTTTCCAAATTTAGTCTGAACTGAAACACGCTGAGTGTCGTAACCATTCATATCAAAATCAGCGGCTACTGCAGCATACCATTGGTTTTTCTTAAGGTTTTTATCACCGTAAACAATAGAAAAAGACTGTGCATCATTTGCTTCTAATTCATCTTGAGCCACATACGATACGCCCAAAGTAAATCCTTTGAACTCGGGAGAAAAGTAAGTAACTGAATCCCCCATTCGATTTTCACCTTGCCACAACCCTTTTAAGTCAGCTTCATAGTCATTAAATTGATCAATCTTACCTTGGGACTGTTTTAACACAGTATCATTTCTGCCAAGTAAAACAGTCCCAAAGTCTCCCTTGAGTCCAACATATTGGTTACGGGCTTTAAAGTTTTCTGAACCAGACTCATCGGTGTAGTCAACTTGCCACTCGGCAACATAAAGTACTTCCAATTCATTATCTAATTCAAGATTACCCCTAACTCCTAGTCGAGAATTATTACTTTTTAACTCTGAAATGTGCCCGTCACCTTCATCTGATGACTGTGCCGAAACATTCACTTTTCCATAAAGCGTAATTGGATCAGCTGCACTAGCCGCCGACAAACTACATGCAATCAAAGTAACCAATAATTTTTTACCACATTCCATAGTTTATATTCTCTATTAACAAAGATTATCCAGGTTAAACGCCTAACTCTATGATGCACTGCGCTTTAGTTTAAGATTTATGACAGTTTTATGACAGCGTTATAACAGTTTTATACACAAAAACAACATTAGAGAATTAATATGTCACATTTGTGTTGATTCAAAATGCCAGAACGATTTGATAAATTTGCGCAGGGGTTGGATTTGAGTACAGGAATGGCAATCCCATTAAAGAAGTGTTCGCTCAGAAAGGCCTAGCCGATTTTGGGCAAGGCCTTTCTGAGCAGCAATAGCAATCCCCTTTCAAGTAGCGAGAACGCAGTACAAAATCGGCTGGGACTTCCCAGAAGGGCAAGGTTTAATGGAATTGGTATAAAACTTCAGGAGTGAAACTGGTTGTGTTTTTTTTCCATAAAAAAAGCCAGTTAGCTAAGCTACTGGCTTTTTTAGTTTATTTGTAATTTTAGTATTTATGGAGCAAAAATGCCTTTGATCATAAAGAAGAATACTATGGATAAACCAGCACCTGCTGGCAGCGTTATTACCCAAGAAACCACAATATTTCTGACTACACCTAAGTTAATTGCCGCTATGCCTCTAGCCATACCTACACCTAATACAGCCCCTACTAAGGTTTGCGTAGTTGAAATCGGTAACCCCGAACCTGATGCAATAACAACAGTACAAGCGGCTGCTAATTCAGCAGCAAACCCGCGGCTTGGGGTAAGGTGAGTAATGCCATTACCAATAGTTTTAATCACTCGATGACCAAACAATGCCAAACCAGCAACAATACCGACACCACCAAGAGGTAAAATCCACCAAGCTAACTGGGATTTTGCACCAATTTCACCACCACTTTCCACAATACTGACCACTGCAGCTAAAGGACCAATAGCATTTGCTACATCATTTGAGCCATGAGCAAAAGCCATACAACAAGCTGTCACTATCATCAGCACAGCAAACACTTTTTCTACGTTAGCAAATTGTGTTGCTCTTTTAGCGTTTGGATCAATTTTTATACGCCTAACATACAACCAACCAACGATCCCGATAAGCAGTGCGACACCAAAGGCAATAACAAAATCTTGACCATTTGGGATATGTAACCCAACGTGTTTCAGACCTTTTTTAATCGTCACCAAAGCCATAACAAAACCGGCAAGCGCCATATAAAAAGGCACATATTTTTTGGCGTTATCGAAAGGATTGTCGGTATCAAAAATGAGCTTTTGCGCAGATTGGAATATCAGAAAAGCAATGAATCCAGATATCGCAGGGGTGATAATCCAACTACCTACAATGCCTCCGACTTTACCCCACTCTACTGCATCTGCACTGACACCTACTGCGGCAAAGCCAACAATCGCCCCAATAATGGAGTGAGTAGTCGATACCGGCCATCCAAGATAGGAGGCAAACGCCAACCAGACACCAGCAGCAAATAACGACGATATCATCCCAAAAACTAATAATTCAGGGGAATCGATAAAAAATGCCGAATCAATAATACCTTTGCGAATTGTCGAGGTCACTTCACCACCCGCCAAATACGCTCCAGCAAATTCAAATATCATGGCAATAAAAATAGCTTGTTTTATCGTCAGCGCCTTGGAGCCAACCGAGGTCCCCATTGCATTGGCTACGTCATTGGCTCCTATGCCCCAAGCCATTAAGAAGCCAACCGAAGCGGCGACTACGATTAACACGAAGCCGTAATTGTTAATAATATCCATTATGTGATCTCTTAGTTGGCTAACATCAATTCGAGGCGAGAACCGACTCGTTCGGAAATATCGGCCAACTCGCCGACCCAATCAATAATGCTATATAAAAACATCACGTCTACCGGATTGAGATCTTTTTCAAGTGCCAACAATCCTCTTCTAAGACCAACTTGTAATTTATCAGTATCGTCTTCAATTTCGTCTAAGCGTTCGATCATGTCTTCAACAACGCGTAGTTCGCGGCCTCTAAAACCTGTTTCTAAAAGATCATCAAGTTCGTTAATCACTTTTTTGGCTTGATTGGTTGCGTCCAAACAACGCTTCAAATAAACCAAAAAAGACTCGTGAAGCTCTGCAGGAATAGCCAATTGACGACCTAAAATACGCCCAGAAATGTCTTTCGCTTTATTTGCAATTTTGTCTTGCTGTGTCAGTAAATCCAACACGTCTTGACGTTGAATTGGCATAAAGATCCCGACTGGTAAGCTAATTCGCAGTTCACGTTTTATCACATCAGCTTTTTTTTCCAACATTGAAATTTCTTTCTGTTGTTCTTGTGCAGTTTTCCAGTCTTGAGCATATACAGAAGCAAAAAAGGGCAATAAGCCTTGGCTGCATTTATGTACAATATTGATATGGTCTTCTAGGGGCTTAAGCGGTGATTTTGCAAACACCCCCAAGAAAGAATTTATTGGCATAACTTTTCTCTTCGATTTAAAACATGGTTAACAATAGGCCATTTTGCGGATCCTCCGCAAATATAACCAACAATTATAAAACCACAGCAATAATATCAATTGAATGTGGCATTATGATTACAAAGAAAACTTTTTAACTTTTAAGCATTCACCATAACCGATATTCACTAATATTTACGGATCAAATAATACCTTACATACAAGATAGAATGTATTAGGCTATTTAGTAGAGCATCGGGCTCTCTTCTTTTAACTTTATTACAGATATGTGACACTTTTATGAAACCCATAATATTTACTTTAGTTGGCAGCGACAAACCAGGATTAATTAGTGATTTAGCCAAAACGGTCTATGACATGGGAGGCAACTGGTTAGGTAGTAACTTTTCACACATGGCAGGACATTTCGCTGGATTTGTGCAAGTCGATTTACCCTTAGAAAAACATCAAGCACTGATTGAACGTTTATCACAGCATCCCGATCTAAAAATACACTTGTTACCGGGGGTCACCGATCACCCTGTAGAGCAACAAAGTATCATAATCGATATTATGGGCAACGATAAAACCGGCATTGTGCAAGAGTTAACGCAAATATTAAGTCAGTTTAATCTCAACATAGTCAAATTTGATTCCTGCCTTGAAAGTGCACCTAATTGGGGTGGTGAACTTTTTAAAGCTAAAGCCATCATTACTGTTGCAGCTGATTTTGACATAGAAATGTTAAGAGAGAAGTTAGAAAGCGTAGCCAACGATTTAATGATTGATATCGAAATACAATAAACTAAATGGCTGTTGTCATTAGATTGTCATAATGGCAATAGACGATTGGTTACATTAAATATGTTAAGAGTTATGTATGCCTGAGACCCAAAATATTTATTACCCTAAGGAACTAAGCTGGCTTTCCTTTAACCAACGAGTATTACAAGAGGCCGCAGATGTAAACAATCCCATCATTGAACGTATTCGTTTTCTGGGTATTTATTCAAACAATATGGATGAGTTTTATCGCGTTCGTGTGGCTGACGTTAAACGCAAAATATATATCCACTTAAATGAAGGCGAACTCGAAGCCGCTGAGCAAACCAAATTATTGATGGAAAAAATTCAGGAAAAAGTCCTAGGCATGACCAACGATTTTGACCGTATTCACACTAATGTGGTGAAAGGATTAGCCAGATACAATATATTTTTACTCGGCGAAGAAGATCTCAATGATTACCACACACATTGGTTGAGTAATTACTTCAAAAATAAAATTTTACGTCACATTGCCCCTGTATTACTGAACAAAAAGGTCAAGCTGCTTTCCAGATTAAATGATTTTGCTACCTACCTTTATGTGGCCGTACACAAAGATGAAAAAGCTGTTGCTTACGCCACCATTGAAGTACCAAGCCAAAACATGTCACGCTTTGTGGTTATACCTCCAGAAAAAAGTCGTAAAAAGAAATACATCATTTTGTTAGATGACATTATTAGATTGAACTTGGAGAGTATTTTTAAGGGGTTTATTGAGTTTGATTCCCTTGAGGCCTTCTCATTTAAAATGACCCGAGATTCAGAATATTCTCTCAACGATGAAATAGATGAAAGTTATGTAGACAAAATGTCTGAAAGCATGAAACAAAGATTGATTGCAGAACCTGTCCGCGTAGTGCACGACAGTAGAATGCCCACTGAGATGCTCAAGGATTTAAAAAAACGCTTAAAGATTTCTTCCTACGACAGTCTTATTCCAGGTGGCCCATACCGTAACTTTAAAGACTTTATTGGATTTCCAAATGTTGGCCGTGCTTATCTAGAAAACCAAGCACTGCCAGCTCTCACCTCTAAAGATTTTTCTGACTACGACACTGTATTTGATGCTATTACTGCTAAAGATATCTTACTGCATTATCCCTACCACCGTTTTTTACATGTAACTGAGTTTATTCGCCAAGCTGCGTTTGATCCTAGTGTGAAACAAATACGTTTGAATATTTATCGGGTGGCAAGCCAATCAAGAGTCATCAGTTCATTAATTGATGCTGTAGATAACGGCAAAAAGGTTACAGTGGTGGTTGAGCTGCGCGCTAGATTTGATGAGGAAGCCAATATTCAATGGTCTAAAAAAATGACTGATGCTGGCGTGCAAGTCGTATTTGGCATGCATGCGTTGAAAATTCACAGCAAATTATGTGTGGTCACTCGCGAAGAAAAAGGACAATTAATCAACTACGCCCATTTTGGCACAGGTAATTTCAACGAAAAAACGGCCAAAATATATACTGACTTTAGTTTATTTACCCGTAACCAAGAACTCGCTAACGAAGCAGAGGCCGTGTTTACCTTTATTCAGCAACCCTATAGAAGACAAAAATTTCAACATTTGCAGGTGTCGCCTCTTAATGCACGAACCAAAATACAAGCCTTAGTGCGCCAAGAAACACAAAATGCCAATGAAGGATTAAAGGCTGAAATAACGCTAAAAATCAATAATTTAGAAGATAAATTGCTTATCGATGATTTATATAAAGCCAGTCAAGCTGGGGTGAAGATAAAAGCTATTATTCGAGGTATGTGTTCTTTAGTACCAGGGGTAAAAGGTTTAAGCGAGAATATTAGTATCATCAGTGTTGTTGACCGCTTTTTAGAACATCCAAGGGTGATGGTGTTTGAAAATGCAGGAGACACAAAAATGTTTATTTCTTCTGCCGATTGGATGACCCGTAATATGGATTTTCGAATTGAAGTGGGCTGCCCTATCTATGACAAAGATTTAAAACGCAGAATAATGGATATATTAAACATGCAATTTAATGACACACTTAAAGCTCGAGTAATAGACAAACAACAAACCAACCATTACGTCACCAGAGGCAACCGTAAAAACCTGCGCTCACAAACTGAAATCTATCGTTATTTAAAAGCCCTAGAAAAGGACAAGAATGCCTAACTCCAATAATGTACTTGATTCGACCTTCGATAACGTAGAAATAAGAGACGCTAGCAAGGTCGCAGCGTTAGACATGGGCTCGAATAGTTTTCATTTAGTGGTTGCGCGCATTGTTGCAGGCTCAGTGCAGATATTACACAGAGTAAAACAGAAAGTACGCCTAGGAGATGGTTTAGGGCCAGACGGCGCATTATCTGCAGAGGCCATACAACGTGGTTTAGATACATTAGAAGTGATAGCAGAAAGCCTACAAGGTTTTGAGCCGGACTGTGTAAGAGTAGTTGCCACCCATACGTTAAGAAAAGCCAGCAATGCAAAAGAGTTTTTAAAAGCAGCGAAAAAAATATTTCCTTTCCCTATAGAAATCATATCTGGCGCAGAAGAGGCCCGGCTAATTTATCTGGGCGTAGCCCATACTAATCATCAAGTCGGCCAACGCTTAGTTGTCGATATTGGTGGAGGCTCAACCGAGTTTATTATTGGTGAGGGCTTCGATACTAAGGTATTACGAAGCTTACAAATGGGCTGTGTGAGTTATACCAATCGCTTCTTTAAACAAGGTGAACTTAAACCCAAAGCCTTTAGCAAGGCCATTACCAGTGCCCAACAAGAGCTGGAGATGATCGATAAAAAGTATAAACAGATAGGCTGGAACACCTGTATTGGGACATCGGGCACTATTAAAATCATTATCGAATTAGCGGCTCAACTTGATAGTACCAATAGAGAAAACCACGTTTGTTTGACTGATTTACTGACATTGATGGATTTGTGCTGTGCTGCGGGAAATAGCAAAGATTTACAGATACAAGGTCTGACAGATGATCGCCGCCCGGTTTTTGCAGCAGGTTTAGCCATTTTAATTGCAGCTTTTAGAAGCTTAGATATACAGGAAATGGAATTTTCACAAGATGCCTTACGTGAAGGCCTGCTGTATGAAATGGAAGAACACTTAACCCATCCAGATATACGCCAACGCAGCGCCGAGAGTTTAGCCACTCGTTATGATGTTGACGTGGCACAAGCCAAACGAGTGCTTAGCACTACCATGGCATTGCATCAGCAGTGCAAAAAAGCATGGAAAATCGACAATAAAGAGCTAAAAAACATGTTGGCTTGGTCTGCCTTGTTACATGAGGTAGGTTTACAAATTAATACCCGCGGCATTCAGCGCCACTCCGGATATATATTGCAAAATATTGAATTACCCGGATTTGGGCAGGAACAACAAAACTTATTGGCCACCTTAACCAGGTTTTATCGTAAAAAAATCAAAGCAGCAGAAATACCAGAATTCACCCTATTAGCACAAGAGCAAGTGTATAAGCTAATCGCGTTATTACGCCTAGGGGTATTACTTAACATAAAACGCCAAGACGATATTTTACCTGAGATCTCCCTAAAAGCCGAAGACGACCAATTACAAATGCAATTTCCTGAAGGCTGGCTAGAACAGAAACCGGTATTTAGTGCAGATATTCAGCGCGAAAGTGACTACATAAAAGAGCTGGGTATAAAGTTGAGCTATAAATAAACACGTTTTTTTAACTCGAGTGCAGATTTACTATTATTTTGACATCACTTAAGCAATATTAGTAAAAGCGAGTCAGCAGCTATTAGAATTCAAACAACCAACTTGTAACCTACACCATAAACCGAGTGGATCCAGTTTTCATCGCCAATGGCTGCTATTTTTTTTCTGAGTTTTTTAATGTGGCTGTCGATAGTACGGTCACTGACAATTCGGTGATCGGTATAACATGTGTTCATAAACTGATCGCGAGAGAAGATCCTACCTGGCTCAGTACTGAGCAAAGATAACATTTTTAACTCTACCGAAGTTAAAGCGATGGACTGTTGCTCTATTGCCACAACCATCCTGTCGGCGTCGATGCTAAATGGCAAAGAAATCTTTGATGCAGAGCTTGCCCCTTTGACCCGTCGTAACATTGCTTTTACTCTAGCAACAACTTCTTTAGGACTAAAAGGTTTACAAA
>TARA_R110002153_G_scaffold3739_11_pt1 | contig 18925 bp, 12 predicted proteins | sample TARA_R110002153 | Tara Oceans TARA_R110002153 (sample SAMEA4398193) | marine metagenome | biome: Polar Biome; feature: [SRF] surface water layer (ENVO:00010504); material: water (ENVO:00002006), including particulate matter (ENVO:01000060) such as... | depth 5 m
AATATGATGTGTCTTAAACATAAAATGCTTAAGGCCGTCCACCGACTCCCACACCGACATATTCACCAGTTCGTTAGGATTGTCTGAAAACGCAATATCAGTAGCGTTGCCACCCTCATCTTTGAGTCGCCAGACAAAACCTTCTGACGCTTCTGCGATAGCGTTGATAGGATCTAGGTTATCGCTAAATACCTTCATCACTTCACTATCCATAGCACCTTTGGTGATGCCTATATTTACCTGGGCCAAATGAAACATATAGGTTCTTTAGTTAGGGTGTAGACAAAAGAAATAAGGTTGAGTGTAGAAAATTCAACCTATGACGTCGTTCAAAAAGGTTTGGTACAAAGCCAAAACTTCTTTTGGCGCCTCTAGCTGTGGATAATGCCCCACATCTAACGCAGTTGTTCTTGCGTTCGGAATAATATCGATATAATGGTCAAGCATATGTTGCCCAGATATAGGGTCATGTACCCCATTGATAAAATACAAAGGCACTGTGGTGCTGCTCATACTGTCAATCCAACGTTTTGTGTGTTGGCTGCGTTCGTCTATGTAGCTTAATAACTTAGGTAACACCCTTTTACCGTCATTGTGTTCAATGAGTTGCCACAAGGTCTCAATTTCATAATCGCTCGGCTGACTTTTAGGGGCGAATATTTTATTAAAACCTCTTCTCAGACTCGCCTTATTCATAAAGTGACTGGCCAAACCGCCGAGTCGACTTTTCAATAATTTTTGGGCGAATAGCGGCCTATGATGTGACGCAAATAAGCCGCCATTTAGAAAACAAAGAGACAAAATATTAGTGGCTTTATCTTTAGCTTCTTGGCGACTTAATAACTCCTGCGCAACTGAATCACCGTAGTCGTGTGCAAGAATATGATAATTTTTAACGCCTAACTTATTCAATAACGCCTGCACAATATCCGCTTGCTCCAACAAACTATATGCATGATCTTTGGGTTTATCGGATAAACCAAAACCTAATAAATCTAAACAAAGTAAGCGGTATTGCCCAGCTAAATGTTTCCATTGAAAGTGCCAATCCCAAGCAGCACTTGGAAAGCCGTGTATAAATAAAACAGCGTCTTTGTTATGACTTTTTTGAAAATCCACAGATTGCCAGTGAGCGATACGATGACCGCACAACTCACTAAATTCAGCATGTTTTATGTAGTTTTCTAGATTAAGCGTTGTCAAAAATTACAGCTCATATCCTGGATTTTTACGGTCTAATTTGCGTAAAATTCCCGGCCATGCCAAGCCCCCACCAGCTGAACGTGTCACTTGTTTAGCTTGTGCCTGAATACCCGCCAAAATCTGTGACGGGATCAGGACTAATTCTTGGCCACTGGCTTGAGCTTTAAGCTGAATTTGGCAAGCACATTCCAGAAAATACATATACACAAACGCATCCGCAATAGTATCTGCACAAGTTAACAGCCCATGATTACGCAAAATCATAAAATTGGTTTCACCTAAATCAGCCACAAGACGTGTTTTTTCATCTGGATTAAGAGCCACACCTTCATAATCGTGGTAAGACAATGACGAAAGTGGAAACAATGATTGTTGACTAAGAGGTAACAAGCCCTGTTTACTCGCAGACACGGCTATACCCGCAGCTGTATGTAAGTGAAGCACACATTTGGCATCATCACGGGCTTCATGCACAGCACTATGAATAGTAAACCCAGCTGGATTAATATCGTAATCCGAGTCCATCACTTTATTACCTTGCAAGTCAATTTTAACCAAACTAGAGGCAGTGATTTCTTCAAACATCAAACCGTAAGGATTAATTAAAAAATGATGTTCAGGACCAGGCACACGTGCTGATATATGGGTAAATACTAGATCATCCCAGCCAAACATAGCTACGGCGCGATAACAGGCCGCTAAATCAACTCGGGTTTGCCATTCTTGCTCACTAACTTGTTGTTTTACTGATGAGGTCATATCAAATTCTCGACTAAATTTTAGTTGCACTAGCTTAATCTACTGAGCAGAATACAAACTGTCGTCAAAGTGACAATTGGAAAATTTTTATGCAAAGCGCTGAAGTAAATTACATACTCAAACAAAATCCTTGGTTTGCCTCTTTGCCTGAAAACTTAGCTAAACAATTACAACAAAAATGCAAAATAAAACATCTAAATGACAAACAGATATTGCATCAAAAAAACGACATGGCAGATGGGTTTTATTGTGTGTTAACAGGGCTAATTCGCGCCAGTAATTTTACCCTAGAAGGCAAAGAACTCGTGCTTACTTGGATCCAGTCTGGAAATTGGTTTGGTGAAATATCCTTAATCGATGGGCTACCTCGCACACACGATGCCCATGCTGAGGGCCCTACTACTTTACTAATGTGTCCCAAAGCCGCTTTTGATTTATTACTATGTGAGCATAATCAGTGGAAAATTCACATTATGCGGTTGTTATGTCAACGAGTAAGAGCCACATTTAGCTTAATAGATGAAACAGGGTGCTTAACCTTGAAGGGTCAACTATGTAAAAGGCTAAGCCTCATGCATCAAGGTATAGAAGAACAACACCAAGGCACTACTAACAATGAGCTGGCTATTTCTCAAGACTCACTTGCGCAGTTGATCCATAGTTCTCGACAAACAGTGAATAAAATTTTGCAAGGTCTGCAAACAGACAAGGTGATTTTATTACGATACGGAAAAATAGTCGTACTAGATCGCTCGAAACTTGATGAGCTGGGTAAAATATAAAAAGGCGCAACAAGGTGTAAGCATTATTCCTAAATTGAGTGCACGTAAATGCATTCACGCACCTTGATTAAGCTCCTTTAAAACTCGCTGAGTAGTCACCTATTTATTGGGATTGGGGGTAATTTTAAGGCTCACTTTACTTGCATCATGTACTTCTTGCATTTTAGTACTCAAAATACTGGTTTCTTGGTAAATTGAAGCAAATGAAAATGACTCAAAATTCAATGTGTCGCACTAGTAAAAGAAATCCACGAATGTATATTCACTAAGGGAATACATGAAAGATTAAATTGAATCTATAGTCCGAGTTCAACTAACTTTTATTGTAAATGTATCATAGCTTTTTCAGTTGCTCCTGGGTAGGACCCAGCAATGGGAACATTAACGATATAACCAAGATCTTTTGTTCCTTCAGGGCAGCAAAAAAATGCTGTAAACACCAATTTTCTAAAGCCAGAAAATACCGGAACAATTAGCGCAAACGCAGGGTCCAAATTTTCTTTTTCGTAAGCGATATCGTCATTAATAAAATTATGCAGCGAAATATACTCTATACAACACAACCCACTTTAAAAATAATACTTCTGCATCATCTAAGTTATTAGACAACACAGAAGCTTTAACACTAAGTGACTTATTATCTAAAAAGTAGCTCGGGCACTTAAACTAATGCGACGTCCAGAGTACTCATTCATCGTTGGGAACGCAGGGTTTATGGTATAACCTGTGGTTGCCTCATCAGTTAAATTAATGCCTTTCAAACTAATTTTAATATCATCAGTGACTTTATAACCTAGAGAAATATCTGTTTGACCATAGCCATCGCGATATACTGGATATAAATCAGAATAAATATATTCCACATAGCTGTCCTTGTAGTTATAAGAAATGCGGGCATCAAATGTATCATTCTCATAGTAGAAGGTGGCATTGAAGGTTTTATCCGCCAATCCTACAGGAGGTGTAGGGATATCGATATCTGAGTCACCGGTCAATGAGTTATCCAGCATAGTGTAATTGGTATTCACACCAAAATCTTCTAGTGACTGATGCAGTATTCCTAAAGAAAACTGAGCAACTAGCTCAATACCACTCACACTATATGATCCTTCGGCATTGACTTTTTGAAAGACATCAAAGTCAAAAACGCCATCGATACTGCCATCGTCATTATACTTAGTGACATCTTCAACAACCCCTGTGAGGGTTTCACGCACAACACCTTCTATTTCTTTATTAAAATACGAAGCGGCTAATATGCCACCACTTTCCAAATACCATTCAACTCCAAGTTCCCATTGTTGCGCGTAAGTCGGCTGTAAATCTGGGTTGCCATCGCGATATTTAAACTCATGAATACTTACTGAACGTTTATAAGCGATATCCTCTAACGCAGGACGCATTAATGTTTCTGATGCTGCGGCACGGAACAAGACATCCTCTGTTAATTCTATGCTCATATTAATACTAGGTAGAACGTCTGTATAAGACCCCTTTTTGGAGATAGGTGCATCAGTATAATTTGTTGAACCATCATCATTTTGCACTTGATGGTAACCAAATGACAAGATAGAGGTATCCACTACTCGTACCCCTGTATTGAGTGTTACCGGTAGTTGAGCTACTTCAAACTCAAAATCAGCCATTGCATAAAGGCTAATGGTTTCTTCGTCCACACGATAGAATTGGTTTGCCTCAAAGTCCACGGTAAATCCATCATATCTAAAGAAATCGCGCGCGTATTCGTTGGACACTTGAGACCAAGACAAATTATTTGATGATTGCGATAAATAGGCTCCACCTGGGGCAATATCCGTGACAGAGGTTAACTCACTGTCGAGTAACGTCCGAGTTCCACTCCAAGAGCTATCTCCACGTTCTGGTCCTTGCACGCGATCTTTACCAAATTGACGCTCTTTAGACTTGTCGGTATAGCGTACACCAAATTGCACTTTAGCCAATGCAGGAAAACTATCTAACTGTAAAAATTTTGACAAATCCAATTGTGCGGCATATTTATCATCTGAGACTTCTTCATATTCAACTTCATAATGATCAAAATTATACGCACCTGGGCTATTATACATATCGAAACTTTCTGGGTTGTCACTCAGTATAGTTTCACCACCTGTAGCCGTATAACGAGTACGTGATGGTCCATATGCGGTGTGCTTTAAATTGGCGAAATCAGATGTTTTATCCGCACCTGAATAGCCCAACAAGCCATCAATAGTCCAATCATTTAGTTCCCAGTCTAGTTGTAAACTAAATTGGCTAAAATCAGTTTTGTTAACCGTTTCTAGACTTAAAAATTCATGTTGAGTATTGGCATAAGAAACATCAGTTAATACCGTCATGCCATATTCAGAAAGAGTAGTATTGTCATAAGCGTGAACTGTTTCTAATGCACTGCTGCTAGAAGCAGAATATGCTGCCGCATCATAACCATCCTCAACACTATCGTAGCCCCCTAACATAGCATCGAAGGTTAAGCTTAAGTTATTATCTGGTTTATATTGTATGGAAGCGGTGGCTCCCCATTTATCTTGTTCACTAACAAAAACCCTATCTCCCACTTTATTCAAAAAGGCAATACGACTGGTCTCATTTCTATCAAACCTATCGTTAATAATAATACCCACATCCCGCTCTAATACTGCCGCGGTCTGATCAGATTGCGCTTGTTTGGAGTCAGAGCCGCTCTTTTCTAACCAACGTTCCATAGGTCTAAAATCAATACCAGAATTAGAGTCTGTACGGTTTGTTCTTTTAGATGAGGAGAAAGAGACTAAAGCGCCCCAATCACCAAATTGTTCACTCGCTAAGAATGAAAATTTAGGATCCACTTCCTCTGAAATAGAGTTATGTGCAGCCTCTGCCGACACAATCAGCTTTCCTTCCTGATAATCAAATGGTCGTGCTGTGGTGATGGATACTGTGCCTGCAATTCCGCCTTCTTCATCAGCCGCTGTAGGTGACTTTTTCACACTAACACTTTGAATAATTTCCGACGCAAAAATATCAAACTCAACATCACGCCCGCCGCTGCCAGAGGCAGTAGCCAGATCATTAATAGATACATGTGTGAATTCAGAGGGTAAAGAGCGAACATTAACCTTTGAACCTAAGCCTTTATTTCGCTCTATAGTGACACCAGGCATACGTTGTAGCGCTTCAGCTAAATTCTGCTCTGGAAAGTCTGCAATATCAGTTGCCACTATTGAATCAGAAAAACCGATGTTGGAGCGTTTTATGTCAACCGCTTTCTCAAGACTTCGGCTGTAACTACCTGATACTTCGATGACTTCGAAGTCATTTTCAGTTTTACTTTCCTTTGCATTCTGTGCCGCTAATGCGTTAAATGTGAAACCTGTTAATGCAAAGGTAATTAATACTCTATTAATAGTGCTACTTAATTTATTTTCTTTGAAATTACTTAAGTTATTATTTTGTTTTAATGAATTCATGTGTATCCCAGTAATGTTTTTAGTTCCAGTTTTAAATACTCTTGAAGTATTTTTTGGATAATCTGCATTCTCACACTCAGATTAACAGAATTAAAATTCCATACAATACCATTTTGAATATTTTTATTTCATAAAATGAAATTCATTATAAACCAACAATTGCACAACGCAGACGAGTACTATAGCGACTTTTTTAAATTTTTAATAACATCTTAATATTGTTGTTTTTTTTTGCTAAAAATTTAATTAAATGCGCTAATCACTATACATCTGTCGAAAAAACCAACTTAAACTTTTACACCTAGCTAACAAGTCCAAATCCTAAAGTATCCTGATATAGTACGACCAATTACCCAAGTTCAATCCTTGACAGCACAAAACCTTTGAAATATTATTTTCAAAGAATTTAACTTATGCATTATTAATTCCAAATAACATTACTAAACCTCTTTATATTTTAGGATGAAAAATGAAACCAATTAAGACAATTTTTCTCACAGTTTCGCTTGGTATTGGCCTGTTAGGATGTCAATCCTCAAAGCCAATGTTACAAGAAGATTCATTGAATATTTTAAGCTTTAACATTAGATACAATAATCCAAACGATGGTAAAGATGCCTGGCCACATCGAAAACAACACGTCTCGGCATTAATAGAATTTCATCAAGCTGATGTTGTAGGGGTTCAAGAAGCACTTAGCGACCAATTAGAGGATTTAAATAGTCAACTTCCTCAATATGCATGGTTTGGTGTAGGTCGTGATGACGGTAAGCAGGCAGGTGAATTTACTGCTATTTTTTACCGTAAAGATAAAGTGAGTTTACAAAAACAAGGGACTTTTTGGTGTTCACCCACTCCTGACATCCCATCTATTGGCTGGGACGCCGATTTAAACCGTACCGTGACTTGGGGATATTTCAAGCGTAACAACGGCAAGGGTTTCTATGTATTTAATACCCACCTTGATCACTTAGGCAAAACGGCAAGAGCTGAGTGCGCACAACTAATTCGTAGACGCGTCGACCAGATAACCCAATCCGAGCCAACGATCATAACAGGGGATTTTAACACTAGACCTACAGAACAACCGTATAAATACATGACAGACAATGAACCCTATAACAAAGTCATTTACGACGCATCAAAAGTAACTAAGTTACCCGCATACGGATCTAAATTCACTTCTACTCAATTTAATATTGCCGCGGTTGAGTCAGCACCAATAGACTATATTTTCACTAGTGAAGCAGTCAAAGTGGCAAGGTTTGGGGTACTATCAGACTCATTTAATGGTCGACTTCCTTCAGATCACTATCCGTTGTTAGTAGAAATCAACCTACCTTAAACATAAAAAAGCCAGCTGAATCTGTTTAAGATTCAGCTGGCTTGAACTAGATTATGCGTATTGGTATTACAAGTTACGAAACGCAATAGAAGTCGCTAATGTTTGAGCAATACACATAGATGAGTTGAGTGATCGAAAACCATGCACTTCAGCATCATGAACTTCAAAATAAACACGAGCAGCACTTGATACAGGACTTAATTCGCTATCAGTAATAACAATTATAGGGGTTCCACTTTTGGAGGCAACCGAAACGACTTTTGCGGTATCGGGAGAATATGGAGGAAACGTTATGGTGATCAGTACATCTTTACCAGTCATTAAACGTGACTGTTCATCTAACATCCCACCAAATCCATCCAGTAAATGCGCACGGCAATCAGCATGATTGAGGGCATAAACTAAATAGGTAGCAATGGGAAATGAGCGACCCTGAGCCATAATATAAATATGTTCTGCCGCTTCGAGTAAACTTACCGCCCCTTCTACATCTTCCGGTGCGATACTAACGCACAGCTCTTCCAAAGAAACAATTCCAGCATTACAAAATTGCTTCAGCAGATTGTGTTCAACGCCATTATCCCCATTATTATCTGTTATATCAATCGACCGAACGCGTTCTTTATAACTAGCCGAGTGCTCTACAACTCTTGTTTTAAAAGCCTTTTGCATTTCAGAAAAACCTGAAAAACCAAAGGCTTTCGAAAAACGAATGAGCGAAGACGGTTGCACATCCGCACGCTTAGAAATACTTGCAATTGTTTCTAACGCCATGTCTGTAGGATGATCCAGCGCAAATTTCGCTATTTGTCCTAGGCGCTTACTAAGCGTTGAGTGCCGAGAAGAAATTTCTTCTCTTAGACTGTCATAATCTCGCTTCAATGTATCTGACATCTGTAATTTACCATCCATAATGTTACTTATCATGCAATTAAGCTATAGGTCTAAATGACAAAACACTCGAAGAATATATCCTACACGAATAGAATATATTTACCAAATCAATCAAATTATGACCTTCACTAGCAGGGCCAATTTAGTCACTCTAATTATAGCAACGATACCGCCTGGCCTGTAGCTAAAGATTTTATTGCAGCTTCAGCTAACAACAATGCTTGCATACCATCATTTGCGTTAGCCATTGGCACCGCTTCATCACGTAAACAACTGACATAGTTATCTAATTCAAGGCGATATGCTTGCGCATAGCGTTCTAAAAAGAAGTACTGAGGTTTTTCAGCTAAGGAGCCTAATTCACCAGTAACAACTAGATTCGATTCAAGATTGTTATTAGCTTGCACCATGCCTTTAGAGCCAAACACCTCAATTCTCTGGTCATAACCATAGACAGAGCGACGGCTATTATTAATCTGACACAATTTACCGCTCGCCGTTTTTAAGGTAACCAAGGCACTATCAACATCACCAGCTTCGCTTATTTTGGGATCTACTTGACAACTAGCGGTGGCAAACACCTCAATAGGCTCTTCTTGCAACAACCAACGCGCCATGTCAAAGTCATGGATCATCATATCGCGAAATATTCCACCCGAAACTTTGATATATTCTATTGGTGGTGGTGACGGATCACGACTCGTCACACTAATAATCTCTACCTCGCCTACACGGTTTTCTTGTATTGCCTGTTTAACTTTTGCAAATTGTGGATCAAATCGGCGATTAAAACCAATAGCACAAAGCACACCTGTTTCTGCAACAACCGCTAAACACCGACGTACTCTCTCAATGTCTAAATCAATAGGTTTTTCGCAGAAAATGGCTTTGCCTGCAAGTGCAGCCTGCTCAATTAAATCCGCATGAGTATCAGTAGAACTAGCTATGATAACCCCATTTATTTCTGGGTCTGCTAATGCAGTTTTAGTATCAGCAACAATAGCGCCGCATTGTTGTGCCAACTTAAGGGCTGCTGGCTCGTAGACATCAACAACGTATCGGATTTTCACATCACTGTGCTGGTTAACGCAGTTGGCATGAATTGCCCCAATTCGTCCAGCTCCAAATAAACAAAGATTAATCATAATACTAATATATACCTATTAAAGTTCGTAATATTTTTGCCCCTTTATATGCCCATCGCACATAACGATTCAAAACCAATTGATATAATTTAACTATATTTTTTCCAAAAAAACAATGGAATGAAATATATATTCGATTGAAAACTTACAACGCCACCCCATAATTGTCAGGCAACTCCTCTATAACCATTATGTGTTCTACATCAAATTGTTCATCAATCAGCCATACAACTAAAAATATAACTTCCATTAGTTGACTGCATAGAATATCTATTCCATAATGAGTTATCACCTTGAGTAAAGAAATTTCATTAGTAATTAAATACTAACGTAGTTACTTTCAGTCCATTTACTCATATACCATACAATAGCGAGAGATGACGTCTAATTTGTTTGTCTATTAGTCTCTAGCAGGAGCAGTTTTATGAATGAACAAAGAGAGCTTGATATCATTTGCTTAGGTCGAGCCGCAGTAGATCTTTACGGACAACAAATTGGTAGCCGCTTAGAAGATACTAGTAGTTTTGCTAAATACCTTGGTGGCTCATCTTGCAATATCGCATATGGCACATCTCGCCTAGGACTAAAGTCAGCCATGCTAACTCGGGTCGGCGATGAGCACATGGGGCGTTTTGTTCGTGAACAGTTGTCCCGAGCTGGTGTTAATACCAGCCATGTTTTAACCGACAAAGAGCGTTTAACAGGTTTAGTCATATTGGGCATTAAAGATCGTGAAACTTTCCCTCTTATTTTTTATCGTAATGACTGCGCTGACATGGCACTAAGTTCTGAAGATTTTAGTAAAGAGTTTATAGCTTCAAGCCGCTCACTACTTATAACCGGTACTCACCTATCAACTAAAACTACTTATCAAGCGTGTAAAACGGCCATTGATTATGCTAAAGAGGCTAACTCCAAAGTCATAATTGACATTGATTATCGTCCGGTCTTATGGGGACTTACAGGACTTGGTGAAGGAGAAAATCGTTTTGTTTCATCCGCTAATGTCACATCGCACTTGCAAACTATCCTTCCATATTGTGATTTAATCGTTGGTACAGAAGAAGAAATTCAAATAGCCGGAGGCCATGAAGACCTCATCACCAGTTTAAAAGCGATCCGCAGTCTCACTAATGCAACAATAGTACTCAAATTAGGTCATCTAGGTTGTACTGTGCTTACCGATGAAATTCCAAATACTATTCGAGAATTCTCGGTTTTTTCGGGTGTTCAAGTCGATGTTCTTAATGTACTTGGTGCAGGTGATGCCTTTATTAGCGGTTTTTTACGTGGTTGGCTCAAAGGAGAATCTCTACAGAATTGTTGCGCTTATGCTAATGCCTGTGGCGCCTTAGTTGTATCTCGCCACGGATGTTCACCTGCTATACCCACAGCCGAAGAATTAGATGACTATTTAAGTCGAGCTGACTCAGTGCCTCGACCCAATCAAGACAAACAACTTAATTATTTACATCGCGTAACCACTAGGCAACATCAAAGCTGGGATGAGTTATGCATACTCGCCTTTGACCACCGTAAACAATTTTATGACATGGCTATTGAAACTGGAGGCGATCCCAAACGAATTCCAATTTTAAAACAACTCATAGTTAAAGCGACTGAGCAAGGTGCAATTCAATCTGGGGTAAAGAATCAAATAGGCGTGTTAATCGATGATACTTATGGGCAAGATGCACTCAATGATGTAACTGGTCGAGGGTGGTGGATAGGCCGCCCGGTCGAATTACCCTCGTCGCGCCCATTAGAGCTAGAGGGAGGACGCAGTATTAGTGAGCGCCTTAATACTTGGCCACGTGAACATGTCGTTAAATGCCTAGTTTTTTATCACCTTGATGATCAAGTTGATTTACGGCTTCAACAAGAAAGGCAAGTTCAAGAACTTTACCAGACTTGTTTAAGCACGGGCCATGAATTTTTATTAGAAATCATTCCCCCTAAAGACAGTGTTTACAGTGATGACATGATTACGAGAAGTATGCAAAGGTTTTACAATATAGGGGTATTTCCAGATTGGTGGAAACTTCCCTCACCGAGTCGAAATGCATGGCAAAACATTAGCGATTTAATCGCCACACGAGCGCCACACTGTCGTGGAGTGCTCTTGCTTGGCTTGGATGCTTCGCCGGAAGAGTTGCGCCAAGGTTTCGATAACAGTGCTGGTTTTAACATTTGTAAAGGATTTGCAGTGGGTCGAACCATCTTTGGTCCGCCATCAAAACTCTGGTTCAAGGGCGAGATTAACGATCAAGAATTGATACAGGCTATAAGTGAAAATTACGTCAGATTAGTTGGCTACTGGCGTGAACGCAAGGCCATTTAAAAAGGTAAAGATTGATGAACACAATTAAGCTCACCATGGCACAAGCATTGGTAAAATACTTAGCTGCACAAAAGACAGTCATCGCTGGTGAAACCTGCAATATCTTTGAAGGAGTATTTGCCATTTTTGGTCATGGCAATGTTGCCGGAATGGGCAACGCACTCTATGAAGTGCAAGATATATTACCCACCTATCGCGCCCACAACGAGCAAGGTATGGCGCATGCTGCCATCGCCTTTGCCAAAGCTAACGACCGCAAACGCATGATGGCGTGCACTAGTTCTATCGGCCCTGGCGCCACTAATATGGTGACGGCTTCAGCACTAGCTCATGTAAACCGTTTGCCGATTTTATTTTTACCTGGTGATACCTTTGCCAATAGAACCCCAGATCCGGTGCTGCAACAAATAGAAGATTTTAATGATCCAACTATCGGCGCCAATGATTGTTTTCGCCCTGTCAGTCGTTACTTCGATCGTATTACTAGACCTGAGCAGATTATTACTAGTTTACCTGCAGCGTTGCGGGTGTTGTTGGATCCTGAGCATTGTGGCCCAGCCACTATTGCTCTGTGTCAAGATGTACAAACACAAGCTTATGATTACCCTTTGAGCTTTTTTGATGAGTGTGTACATATACCCTATCGCCAACCCGTCGATGAAGCACAACTCAATACCGTCATTGCAATCTTAAAGGCGGCTAAAAAACCATTAATTGTTGCTGGTGGCGGTATACATTATTCACAGGCAGTAGCAAAACTCAATGAATTTGCACGTAAGCATGCTATTCCAGTTACGGAAACTCAAGCCGGAAAAGGTGCATTAAGCTGGGATCATCCTAATTATGTTGGTGCTATTGGCGTGACAGGTTGCGACGCCGCCAATACCTTAGCGCAACAAGCGGATGTGGTGTTGGCTATAGGGACACGCCTGCAAGATTTCACCACTGCATCAAGAACATTGTTTAATACTCAACAACTGATCCAACTCAATGTCGCCAAGTTTGACGCATTTAAACATAATGCCATCCCCCTTATTGGTGATGCAAAACTCGGTTTAGAGGCTCTCAGTACTAAACTTAGCGCTTGGTCAGCACCAGTGCAGTGGCAACAACAAGGTAGAGCCGCAATACAACTTTGGAATGACTATTACCTGCAAGTCACTCAAGCCACCGAACAACCTAGTACGCCTACTGGCATGCCAACCGACGCGCATGTGCTTGGCGCCGTTAAACGTGCAAGTAATAAGCGTGATGTAGTGGTCTGTGCTGCCGGCGGTTTACCAGGTGAACTGCACAAGCTTTGGCGCACAGATGATCCCAAGGGATATCATGTTGAATATGGCTTCTCATGTATGGGTTATGAAATTGCCGGCGGACTCGGTGTAAAAATGGCCGACCCAAGCCGGGAAGTATTCGTAGTAGTAGGCGATGGCTCTTACATGATGCTCAACAGTGAAATCGCAACCTCTGTGATGTTAGGTTACAAAATCATAGTAGTGGTATTAGATAATCGCGGTTACGCCTGTATTAATCGCTTACAAAACGCCACTGGCGGCGCGCCATTTAATAATATGTTAGCAAACTGCCGCACTATTGACAGTGGTGCGCCTAAACTGGATTTTGCTGCACATGCCGCCGCTATGGGTGCGCGCTCGCAACATGTTAGTGGCATTGCCGCCCTAGAAGATGCATTAAAATCTGCAATCGCCAGCGAGATTAGTTACGTCATTAGTTTAGACACAGATCCTAATGTAACCACTGAAGGCGGACACTGGTGGGATGTTGCCGTACCAGAAGTATCCCAGCGACCAGAGACTAAGCAGGCTTTCAAAGAGTATATTTTAGCCAAAAACAAGCAACCATATTGACCTGGAGTAAAACATTAATGAGTGTACGTATCGGCATTAATCCATTAACTTGGACCAATGATGACATGCCAGAATTAGGCGCTGAGACCCCCCTTGAAACATGCTTAAGTGAAGGGAAACAAGCAGGTTATTCAGGGTTTGAATTAGGTAACAAATTTCCGCGCAGCGTGGCGCAATTAGCACCAATACTGGAGCAGCACCAATTATCATTGATCTCTGGTTGGTTTAGCGGAGAGTTATTAACTCGTACTCTAGAAGAAGAAATTATTGCCATCGAAGATCATCTCACTTTGTTGCAACAACTTGGTGCCAAAGTGATGGTTTATTGTGAAGTGACCGGCTGTATTCACTCAGATCGCGAAACGCCAATTTCACAGCGCCCAGTACTGCAAGAAGATCAATGGGATACATTTACCAAGCGTCTCAATCAATTAGCCAAGCATTGCTTATCACGTGGCGTACGTCTTGCCTATCATCATCACATGGGCACGGTTATCCAATCTGAAGTAGACATTGATAGGTTAATGGCGCAAACCAATGATGACCTAGGTTTATTACTCGACACAGGACATTTAACTTACGCTGGTGCCGATCCCATAGCTGTACAGCAAAAACATGCCAAGCGAATTTGTCATGTGCACTGTAAAGACGTCCGTGCAAGCGTACTTAACGATGTTAAGAACCGTAATCTAAGCTTTCTTAACGCCGTACTTAACGGAGTATTTACTGTACCTGGTGATGGATGTATTGACTACCCAACATTATTTAACGAGCTACATGCATCAGACTACCAAGGATGGTTAGTCGTTGAGGCAGAACAAGATCCAGCCGTCGCCCACCCGTTAACTTACGCCACTATGGGCGCCACTAATTTACGAGCGCTGTGCACTAACGCAGGCATCAATATCACCCACTAGACAATTTATCCAATAAGCCCTAGTGAGCTTTCACTTGGTTTAATGGCAAGATTTACTTTATCAAAGGCAAACTATGCAAACTATGCAGACTTTAGGACACTATATAAGCGGCGAATTACGCTCAACTGAATCAACCCAAACCACCCCGATTTTTAACCCTGCTAGTGGCCTGCAATCGTCTGCCGTAGTACTAGCAACAGCAGATGAAGTCAAAGCAGCTATTGACTCGGCGCAAACCGCCTTCACTAAATGGAGCAAAGTCTCGCCATTAAACAGGGCCCGTGTTTTGTTTAAATTTAAAGCCTTAGTTGAGCAACATCAAGAAGCGCTAGCAGAGCTGATCACCCAAGAACACGGCAAAGTGCATTCAGATGCTTTAGGTGAAATTCAGCGCGGTCTTGAAGTGGTTGAATTCGCTTGTGGTATTCCACACTTAATAAAAGGTGAACATTCACTAAATGTTGGTCGTGGTGTTGATTGCTTTTCTTTAATGCAACCCGTTGGGGTTTGTGCGGGTATAACCCCATTTAACTTTCCAGCTATGGTACCAATGTGGATGTTCCCAATTGCGATTGCCTGTGGTAATACCTTCATTTTAAAACCATCAGAAAAAGCCCCTTCTGTACCGATCCGCCTAGCCCAACTACTCACAGAAGCAGGGTTACCTGAGGGTGTGTTTAACGTAATAAATGGCGATAAAATTGCTGTTGATGAGTTGTTAACTGATCCAAGAGTCCATGCTATCAGCTTTGTCGGCTCGACTCCTATAGCCGAGTATGTTTATACAACAGCCAGCGCCAAAGGTAAGAGAGTGCAAGCCTTAGGTGGCGCTAAAAATCATATGGTGATCATGCCCGATGCGGATCCCAAACAAGTCATTAACTCATTAATGGGTGCCGCCTATGGTTCAGCAGGAGAACGCTGCATGGCGGTGTCTGTGGCAGTATGTATAGGTGATAGTGTTGCTGAAAAACTGATTAGTGAGCTAAAAATTGAGATTGCTGGCATGCGTATAGGCCCAGGCTATAAATCAGAACAAGAAGCCCATATGGGTCCATTAATAAGCAAAGAACATGCAGCTAAAGTGCGTGAGTATATTAATGCTGGAGTCGCAGAAGGAGCCACACTCATTGCCGATGGCCGTGAATTTATTTGTCCTGAAAACGAGAATGGCTACTTTGTCGGTCCAACGTTATTTGACAATGTAAAACCCGGTATGCGTATCTATGATGAAGAAATTTTTGGTCCAGTACTGAGTATTGTCCGGGTCGAAACTTATGAGCAAGCTGTCACTTTAATCAACAACCATGAATTTGCTAATGGCACTGCGATCTTCACCCGCGATGGTAACTGCGCCCGTCAATATATCGAAGATATTCAAGTGGGTATGGTAGGGGTGAATGTTCCTATTCCTGTGCCAATGGCGTTTCACAGCTTTGGCGGTTGGAAACGTTCGTTATTTGGTCCGTTACACATGCACGGCAATGACGGTGTGCGCTTTTATACCAAAATGAAAGCCGTCACTGCACGCTGGCCAGAAGGCAATCAAACCTCTACTGATTTTTCAATGCCAACTATGAGTTAATCGTTTCGTCGGCAAATACTGAGTGTTGCTCGAATTACTCGAGCAACTACTACAAAAAAATCAATCTGGTATTTGTTAGAAATGTAATTTGATCGATAAAGACACTTTTCTTCGGCATTTAATTTGCAACTATTGTTGTTATATACAATTCCGTTGATGGTAGGAAGGATTTGATGCATACCCTCGGACCTGTGATTTATCAAAAGAATTACATATTTCGTGTGGTAAATGTGCCAATTAATGAACTAGAAACCTCTCATCAGTTAGATTTTTTTACAATATATAGATGCGGAGCAAGTAACACCTATAAATTGGTACACTGGATTTATAGATGATTAAGTGCAATAGAACACCCATTGGGAATGGTTAAAGGAGCAGTGCATAAACTTGGTTTGAGCTATTAATTCACTACACTTTTCTCAATATAGATGTATTACTCTCCCCTAAAATAGCTAAAGAGAAGTGGATAGAATCAAAACCACTTTTTGCTTGATCCCCCCACTTCACTCTACTTACTTATTCTATAAAATAGCGACTAGTCCTTATTCTCAACCAAAAAACTTAAGGCTTGCTGAGGGTTAGCCTTTCCAAGCTTAGTTAGACTTTCAACCTGCTGTCCATACTCCTCAGCCATTGATGAATGACGAACTGTTGCCTGCGTCGCTATATGCTCAAAATGTCCTGCACTTACATTGTCCCAACCAGGGTTAAATGCACGAATGAGTATTGCGTCATGATCTTCCGCCTTTTTCACTGCGCTAATGGTTAAGAATGAGTTAAAGGTCAATACACTATATTCATCAGCAAGATTTTGCTCACCCGTATTAATACTAAAACGGTTAAAACCATTGTCATGAAAACTTTCTATCGGACTTAAATACTGTTTCGCAAGTTTCGCAACATTGGCCTCAACCACATCTCCTTGATGAGGATAGATAGCGAATTCGAAACGTAATTTACCTAAAAGTTGTGAGTCCGGTGTAGCGGTAGACATGCCAGAGAGTCGACCTGGTCGGTATAATAAATTTGGTTTGCCAAGGGCACCAACCGACCTAAATAAAGTAATCGCAAAATCACTGTTATTATTTATGTCCACTTCATACTCACGGATCCCTTTAGTAATCACCGCTAAACCTTGTTTACCATCATTTAATGCCGCAAAACTTTGCATGGGATAAATAGGTACAGGCTTTGAGGTCCATCCCTCAGTTTCCCATTCATCGAGTTCGACTGGGATACTTGGACGCTTAATGGTGCCAAAGGGTTGATCAGCAAAAGAGACATCTGTCACTAAAGCTGTTCTAAACACGGCCTGCAAACGATGATCTGCTACCTTATTATTAACATCAATAGAGACATCTAATACTTGAGCTCCTTTATTCAAGGTTAAGCAAACGGACACCGCCATATATACTGAGGCATGGCGTCTGCTACGCTCTTCTAAGTTTGCGGGTAGCAACATCTCGTACTCTAACCACATAGTGCTAGCCAAGTCACCTTGTTGAATACGTGTTTTAGGATGTTGATCTTTAGTGGATATTAACCAGTCTTGTCTTGGCGGTGAAAAATCATAATTATCGCCATCATCGCCACCATCAACTAGCTCAAGCAAGCCGACAAATGTCTGCCCAGTTAAATGATTAGCAATAGTCAGTGTGCCATTTTCTAGACTAACATTAAGGTAGTCGTTACTTATTTTGTTTAACCTATCATCAGCTATATTAGTGTGCTCTAAACTAGCGGTATTAACCTTATGATGTTGAATATATAACGTCTTATAACCAAGGGCTGGTATCGCAACAGCCTCTACCAGTAATTGATACTGATACAACACTGGATCACCAGTTTGACCTGGCTTTAACGCCGCCGCTAAATCTTGTACCAGAGAACTAAGCTGAACCGCTTGTTCACTCAATATCTGCACCTTTTGCACTTGTCCTTTACTGTCTACTAAGGAAAATGCTCCTTGTGCAGATTCAGGCACTACTATTTCAACTTTCACTAACTCAGTTCGTGATTCTGGCAAGGTATTAAATAGCACCAATTTTTCACCATCAACAACAGCAAGAATACGCTGAGTAATTTGCCGATGACGTAAGTCTAACTGTTGCCGACAAAGTACCAAGGCATCGGTAAAACGTTGTTTTACGGCAGCATTCACCGGATCGGTGTTACAACAACCAATGCTATCATGGGCATGACTTTGCATAATGCCCTTCCACGCTTTTTCAATTAAACCATGTGGATATGTCATTCCTAAACTCCATCCAACGGCCAATAATGGCTCAAGCTGATTGGTAATTAAGTTCTCGATATCCGCATTAGCTTTTTTAATGTCATAACGGGTTGAGTATATACCTCGATGAGTACGAGAATACTTCCCTGCGATCATCTCACCACTAACTGTATCTAATGGGCATTCTGCGGCTATCGCATCGAAAAAATCACTAAAGCTGCTAAGTTTATAATGACGCTTATCTTGTACAGCATTTTCTTTGGCAAGTAATGCCGGCAATCTCGGATCCCATGGCTGCTGGTCATTACCTGCCATCACCAAGGTATTGTGACTGCGATTGAAGCTTGTCACACCCTCGACTAACAACTTAATATTTTTCAAGC
>TARA_R110002153_G_scaffold69173_1_pt1 | contig 18825 bp, 31 predicted proteins | sample TARA_R110002153 | Tara Oceans TARA_R110002153 (sample SAMEA4398193) | marine metagenome | biome: Polar Biome; feature: [SRF] surface water layer (ENVO:00010504); material: water (ENVO:00002006), including particulate matter (ENVO:01000060) such as... | depth 5 m
TCGTATGTATAGCCATCGCTGTTCGACCCGCTTGTTACGCTAATACTCGCAAACGCTGAGGTCACGAGTAATAAGAATGCTACTATTATTTTTTTCATGTCTATTTTTTGCTGAATATTTTACCAAGGAAACCGAATAGTTCTCCAAAAACACCAAGTGATCTACCTAACCAAGATTCTTTTGGTATAAACATAACGACTATAGCAAGAATACCAATCGTGGCAATTGCTAATTCAATTAAATTCATTTTACTTGCTTTTATTATTTCTCCTATCATAGTTTTTAGTTGTTATATGCTAGCATTAGTGCTCCAGATGGGGAAACTACTATGCCATCAAATGGTGTTATTACTTTTTCGATATCATCTATAATATCTTCTCTGCCTATGTCAGCTATTTGTACATCTTCTATAGCAATTTCTGACATTTCTAAAATATCTTCAATGTTTATTTGAACATCCATTTCTATTTCTGCAACTTCTACTTTGACTTCTACTTCTACTTCTGCAACTTCTACATCAACCATTGAATGCGGTTTAATATCGTCTATTGCATCAATGGATTCGTCTTGTATTTCAATCTCTGTTTCTTCAGAGAGTGGCTCAGGGGCCTGTTCAGAATCAGCAACCAGTATTTCTGGTTCTTCTTCTGCAGATACTTCACTATTTTTGACCACCTCCTCTTTATTTGTTAAAAATGAAAAAAGGCCCCCGCCACTAGATTTCTTCTCTGTTATACCATTCGATTCTGCAGTATCGGTGTTTGCAACTGATTTTGCCGTCGGTTCTGTTCCGTCAGCTTCGCCCTCAGCCGTTTCCGCCTTAGGCTCCTCAGTAGACTCTTCCTCTGCTTGCTCATCTGATACTGTGTCGTCATCTTGTGTTGGTTCTTCTCCTTGTTGTTCGTCCTCTGGCTCTTCGGATTCTTCATCATCGCCACCACCGAATAAGGCACGAAATAATCCACCAGATTTCTTTTTGGGTTTCTCTTCTTGAGCTGGTTCCTCTTCGGCTTCTGGTTCCGACTCTTTAGATTCTTCTTCTGCTTCACTTTCTTCTTCGGACTCCTCTTCAGCTTCTTCTACTTCCTCAGCTGATTCCTCTTCATCAGACTCTTCGTCCTCTTCTTCGTCCTCGTCGTCACCACTAAATAGGCCAAAAAAGCCTTTCTTTTTCTTCTTGGGCTCTTCCTTTTCTTCTTCTTCTACCGCCTTCTCATTCGAATCATCGTCCTTTGTATCAGACTCATCAGCGGCCTCAGTGGATTCTTCAGAAACTTCTTCCGTTGGAGTTTCTTCTCCACTCGATTCTGTTCCCTTAGGTAGTGTTGTAGATTCATTGATTTCCTTTTGTTCTGTTGACGGGATTGCAGTACCAGTGGTAGGGTCTATATCAATATCAAGCTCACCAATACCCACGACCGTTGTAAATGCTTCAAACGGGTCGTCCCAGTTAAAATTGGGATGTTCTTCTTCGAACTCTTCCCATTTTTCTTCAGCAACCGCAACAACTTCTCTAGTCTGTTCTACGACAGTGTCTACTTGAAAGTATGTAGCGGATGCTATCGCCATAACACCAGCAGTTCCTAAACTTGCGACTTGAGCGCCTGCATGTTCAAAAAAGCTTGGTGGTTTAGTTAGTTCTGAGGATACAGCTTCGTCAGAGCTTAGTTCTATATTGACATCATTGCCCTCACCGTCATCAAATTCGAACTCTGGTTGTGTTTCTTTCGCCACAACAACAGAAGCTTGTTTTAAAAGCTCGAGTTCTTTGATTTTACGTTCGGGGTTTCCTAGCCTTCGAATGACTGATTGAGCCTGTTCAAGGGTTAGTTCTTCGTCTAAGTTTACTTTTTTCTCTTTCTCTTTGGCCATATACTCAGTTCTATTTATAAAAGTGAGGCTTTTTGTGTGTATAAATAAACATATGTTTGGTTTAATTACAATGTTATTGACAACTCTTGGGGCCACCGGCATGGGGTCGATGCTCAAGATAGTCGCAGGCACCATACAATCAATAAACGATGGAAGAGAAGCAAAAGCAAAAAGAGAAATGGCTAGAGACTTGGCTATGTCTAACTCAGATATTAAGTTTCAACAAGCTGTATTTGGTAATAACACTGATCCAGAGTCTAACCTTTTTACTCGTGGCACTCGCCGTATTATTGCTCTTATCGGGATGTGTAACTTTGCAACCGTCTCCATACTCTGTACCCTCTACCCCGGTGTTGAACTTGTCACCTTCACCCCACCAGAAAACAAAGAAGCCATCAAACTGCTGTGGGGACTCATTACCTTCCCAAGTGGAGCAGACGTCACTACCGCCATTACAACCGGACATATTTCTCTGGTCTCAGTCGCCACTTTGGGAGCGATAATTGGATTCTATTTTACACCTGGCGGAAAGTAAGCCCCAGAGTTAGAACCAATACAATATTTAGTTGAAGACACATAACTGTGCCTTCATTTAACCACAAAAAGAAACATGAATAAAATACTAAAAAACAAATGGGTAATCGCTGCGGTTGTAGTGGTTGCTGGATACCTATTCTTCTTCTCAGGTAAAGCTGATGCTCAAGAAATTGCAGCAGAAACTTACTTCGATGTAGAGATTGGTCAATATGAAAAACGAATTGATTCTGGTGCTTACACAAGCTCAGAAGATTCTCTATATTATAAAGTCGGAGCAGACTTGCCTGTCTTTAAGGCAATCGGTCTACGCGGCGATTTAGAGTATGTTGATTCAGATTCTTCTGAGCTATACGCTTCAGTAGGAACTACACTAAGCACCCCAATCGGTGCACTAGGAACAGGAGTATTACTATCACAGGTTGATGGTAAAGAAGATTTGTATGAGCTATATGCTTCATACGATCTCGATGTGCTAGGTTATTTTACCTCGCAAATCGATGTTTCTATTGACGAAGATCAAGCCGGTGTAATTGAAGCCTCGGTTGCTCAACTCCTAGCGTCAAGTAAATTGCTTGATGTCTATGTTGGAGGTGGACTAGGTCAATCATTTGGATACACAGATGATTACACGTATACACTAGGATTCGTAAGAGTCCAATACGAAGCATTATACGCTCAGTATAATTACTTAAATAATGATTTGAGCGGAAGCGCTGGAACCAATGGCGAGTGGGAAGGTACCCTCGATGTTGGTGTAGCATTTAGCTTCTAATCTAATTAAATATCACTTAGGCCCCTATAACTTTGTGTTGTAGGGGCCTTTTTGTATAAATAGATATATGACAGGAGATATACTTAACTTTATAAAATCTGTAGGTATACCAATCACAGTAGCATTAGCTTGTGGTGGATTTCTTTTTCTGATCTTAAAATTTATTTTAGCTCAAGTTAAGGATCAAATCACTGGTATATCAAAATCACTTCTTTCATTAGAAAATAAGTGTGATGTAATGAACAACGATATCGTAAAGATTGATTGTTTATTCTCGAGTGCGTTTAACGTAGAACCAAATTTACAAAGAATTGCAGCTTCTGAAGGTAAAGAAGACTGTAGAGATGATTAATATATGAAAGAACTAATAGAAAAAGCAAAGGATATTTTAGAAAATACTAGCCTTGACGAAAACAATAATGAGAAGTACAAGTGGGGTGACATTAATAAAGCGATGTCAAGTGCAGGTTTAAATCCTCGTGCTATCATGAGTGTTTTATCTAAACTTAAAGGTAAAGCAATTAAATAGATGAGTGGAAGAGATTTTAGCTTTTGGGCAGATACAATTCAAACATTTGGATTCCCAGTTATTGCATTACTTTTGTGCGGTTACTTTATTTGGTATATTTGGGGTTGGGTAACTAAAGAAGTAAAGCCAGCTCTTAGCGCAGCAGGTAGTTCCCTTGGAAAGCTTAAAAAGCAAATTCAAGCTTTGGATAACGATATGATTCGCTTAGACATGAAGCTAAAGATTCTTATACAGGAAAGACACATTACTGATAAACATAGAACTAGCGATGAGCTTCAAGGAAAATAGTTCCGTATATCAATATTATCAAAAGGAACTAGACGAAGTCCTAAAACACAAATGGATTGAATCAGAAAAAGCTGGCAGAGATGTCGGCTTTAATTTTGCACTCGTAGATTGGATAAGACACCATCGCAAAAGCTGGCGAGAAAGCATAAAAAAACCTCATCAATAAGATGAGGTTTTTGTGTTTAAAGAGCTGGTTTTTTTACTACCGGCTTTTTCTTTGGTGTAGGCTTTTTAGCCTTAGGCTTAGCTTTTAGTTTTGCTAATTCTTTTTCTGCTTTTTCTGCAGCTTCCTTAGCTTCTTCAACCACCTTGTTTAACTTGACGATATTGTTTCGAGCAACTAATGCTCCGACAATAAAACCGACAATGAATGTAACGATTAATGTTATCATAATATTTGATTTTTAGTTGTTATTCAGTTATGGCTGCGGGTGCATCACATGATGCTCCATCTGTAGAGCAACAGCCACTTTTTAATGCATTAAATACAACCGCTAATACGATTACACCAATGACGATTAAACCTTTTTTGCTTTTTGCAAATGTTAGTAATTTTTCCATTATAGTTTTTCTTTGTATATTGTTTGAATAAGTGACTCGAACTGTTCGATTTTATCGAGTCTATTCGGCCAATAGATATATTCTTTTTGAGGGTTTTTCTTTAGGTTGTTTAATAAAGGCGCAAAAGAGTTATAAAGCTTATCGAGCTTTTTGTATAAAGCACTAGTTTCTGATGTAGCACTAGATACTTTTTCTTGGGCCTGTTGAATTACATCTAATTCATTTTCGTCGACGGTTGTAAAACCAAAGTCAAATAAGTCATTACTCATAAGGTTTATTTATATATATTAAAGTCTTAACTACTTGGACTATTATCTACTAAACTTTTTATTTTTTCAATAAGCTCAGTGTGAGACCACTTAGCTTCGGTATCACCCATAGCGTGACGAACCTCCATTATTGAGTATACAGCTTTAGTGTATAAATTACGAAAACTTTCTACGTTTTCTTCTAATTGTTTTCTTGTTAGTTTTTGTTGTTTTGGTCTATTCATCTGTAGTTGTATTTAGCATATTATAAAGTTGTTCGGGCCAAGCGCTGGCAGCATGATGCAAACCTGCGCACAGGCCTGATATACCACCAAGTATAACCACAATAGGTAATGTAATAATAATTGCAATGTATGTTAAGATTTGTTTCATAATTTATTATATTTTTTGATTTAATCAATCACTGCACGACCTTTATCCAATTTCCAATCTTGCTCAGGTCTATCAATTGTTTGATTTCTTAAAATGACAGCGTCAAGTATTGGTGTATTCACACCATTTAATTTAGCGTGAGCTGCAAGGGCGTTAGTATCCTTTGGAAAACATGTTCCACCGAAACCCCGCTTCCCGTCAGGTCCTGGTACCATTGTGTGGCCATCTCCAATCCTTTCATCTTGAGTAGCGATACCTCGAATAGTTTCATAGTTCAAACCAGCCTTTGTGCATATAGATTCTAATTCATTAAAGAAACCGACCTTTACGCTAAGGAAAACATTCTTTAGATATTTAATCATTTCTGCTTCGCCTGGAGTTGTGAGAATAACATTTTTATTTACCACTGAACCATTTCCGTATCCATGAGCAATATCAAACATTCTCTTCACTTTTTTATATAACTCATTATCATGTGTGCCTATAATCCATTGAGAACAATTCCTAAAATCTGATTCCCAATTCTTTTCTGTTAGAAACTCTGGCATAAAATCAACACCAAGATCATCTGCAGTGCCTGCTGGTACAGTTGATCGAAGAACTATGTGTTTATCCTTATCGATCTTTTGTATTTCTTCGCACACAGCACGAACGATACTGAGATTTGCACTGCCATCCTTATTCATAGGAGTTGGCACAGCCACAAAGATGATTTCTGATTCTTTAACGAATGTACAGATATCAAGTGTCTTGGGTTCTCTTTTCTCTTTATCTATGTCCCATACCAATACATCGATATATGGACGAAGTAAAGTCATTGCGTGACCGACAAAGCCATTACCAACAACACCTATTTTCATTTTATTATTTAAGAACATTTATATACACTTTTCAACATAATCTTTTAAATTCCTAGTAGGAACCCAACCAAGTTTTTCAAATGCGTTTTTATCTTCGCATAGTGTGAATGGGTATTCCCCTTGTCTGGCTGGTATGTGCACATACTTAGCAAGTGTAAACATATCTGCAAGTTCATTAATTGAATAGTTTACACCCCGCCCAAGTTCAAAGAATTCTGCTCTAAAGTCTTTACCAATGCAAAGGCATAATGCATCAACAATATCATCAATGTGTGTAAAGTCTCGGCGTTGCTCGCCATCGCCTGTAACTGTTAAAGGCCTACCACTCTCGTATTGATCTAGGAAAATACCAAGTACCGTAGCGTATGTTCCTCTTCGAAGTTGGTGAGGGCCATACACATTATAAAATCGACAGATAGTTGTATTTAAATCATAGACTGAACTATATACTTTACATAATTCTTCTCCACCAAACTTTGACCACGCATAAGGACTACCATATAATCCGTGATGCATTGAACTAGAACCCGCATATATTACTTGAATATCGTTTTCTCTAGCATATTCTAATACGTTTAATGAACCATTGAAGTTGTTTTCAATTGTTTTTGTTGGATTTTTAAGAGATGGTTGTATTCTTGCAAGAGCTGCTAAGTGAAACATTACATCAATATTAGTTTGAAGAGTTTTAATTACCTCTTTATCCGTAATATCTCCAGTAAGATATTCACACCCATCTACATGATTTGTTTCATAACCAGTAGAATAGTTATCTATTGATGTTACGCTGTGACCACTGTTTAAAAGTTTTTTAATCAGATTTGTTCCAACAAATCCTGCACCACCAGTTACAAGTATATTTAATTTTTTCATAGTATTCATAATATATTATTTAGGCACAATTGTCAACACCAATTTTCAACAATGATTGAATCTTTTACTTCGTGTGGATCAGGTTTTCCGTGGAATATCCATAGAGCTGTATCCTCCGTCTCTCTTTTCCATTGAGTCGTTCTACGATTATATTTGTAACTTTCTGCTAAATCTTTTCTAAATGCTTTGATGTCTTTCTCCATTACACGCCATATCCAACATTGATCACCATGTAATTCGTTTGTAACTACTTTATCAAAGCTATTATGTATTCTATGTGTTTTTTCTGTTGGATTCCATACCATACATGAAGAGTTATATGCTGCGTGTTTTTTGTTAGGCCCAAAGTTTTCTATCATTACAAATTCACCGTGAGAACACGCGAGAGCATCTAAAGAGTTAGTAATCACAACATCCAAATCAAGATACATAATTCTATTTTGCGGATGAAAAAGCTTTGGATGAAATAGATTTACTTTTTGCCACCAACCTTCACTATTTTTTGGTGCTTCAATCTTTCTTACACCATCGGGCAGATCATCTCTATCAGTGATACATACCAATTCATAAGGAATAGATAAATTTCTCTTTATTGAATTACGAAGTTTCTCTACGTATTCTTTGCCATACTTAGTACCCCACCAAACACAAGCAACAATGAGTTTCTTAGGTGGTTCTCCGACTTCAGCATAAAGCGGTGGGTCTACTAGATCCGGTGTTTTAAGATTAACACAATTTATTAATTTAGTTGATTGTTGTATTTGACTCATAATGATATTGAATTTGAATTACATAGATTCGCTAATTTCGAAAAATAACCACAGGTTGTAACAAGACCTTTTGCTTTTACTAAGTAACAAAAATCAGCGTCTGGCTTTTCCTGTGACAGTATATCCACATTTTTATCTTTTAATCTTTCTATTAACCGTTCAAGAAAACTTGTGTCTTCTAATTGTTCATCTGTAAGTATATGTTTTTCTCTATTTAAATTAATGTGCCAAGCAGTAACAATGGTTATTTTATTAGCGTTAATTTGATTGTATAATCTATTTATTTTATTGATAGTTGTGTTCATATCAGGTTCAATAGTATCATACTTAGTTCTTTTCTGTTTTACATATGTTCTGTCACCTAAACGATAATGAATAACTAATTCATTATCTTCTGGTAATTTGTAATTATGCTTAATAGTATGTTCATTGACTATTTTTTTGATTAGAGATAAATTAGGCGCGCTACTTTTTCCTTTTTCGCCCATTTGACGCACGTAATCACCACCTATAGTATCTTCAAAGCGATCTTGGTCAAGATGATTCCAAGCAGTGTTTTTACAGAAATACGCGTCGCCTAATCTATATTTTGCTCTCCAGTTATCGTCAGTATTAACACGTTTTATTTTGTCAAGCATCTCTTAAATATAATATCACAATGAATTTTCTTAACAGCCTTATAACCGATTGAGTTTAAATATTTTTCTACTTCGCCTGGTGTATGATTTAATTCATCTGACCACGGTAACTCTTTATCTTCTAACATAATGATAGGTGAGTATTCTTTTATAGTTTCTTTTGCGCCGTGTAATGCATTTAATTCATTACCTTCAATATCTAATTGTATAAAGTCGATTGGTTCATTAACAAAACTATCGATAGATATTTGCTCTATTGCACCATTCTCATCTTCTTTTGTATAATAACATCCTGCATTATTCAGTTCTTCTTCATGTAAATTGATAGAGCACTTTGTGTTTTCTTTTCCTAAAGATTTATTTGCGTGAACAATATTTTTTATGTCACTTATATTTTTTTCTAAGTGCACATAATTATCAGTAGAAGCTTCGAACGTATACACTTTATCGAAATGTTGTGATAAAAGATAGGGCCACATACCCATAGCACCGCCAGCTTGAATTGCAGTTCTTTTATTTTCTAAATACGGTAGCGTGGCATTAAAATCAAATGTCCAATTATTAACTAGTATTAAACATTTGTCCATAGGGTTCCACGACCACTTTCTATTATTCCACTCAACTATTCTACTCATAATTCGTCTGTTAATTTACCTCTTCTAAATGTTGGAAGGTGACTATCTGGTGTACAATTTACAACGTCAATACCTTCTAAATCTTTTACCATACCCTCATAAGCGTCGATCAATCCAATAATAACGCCATTGTTATCTATCGATTCTTTTGACTGAGGAAAATGTTGCATCTCTTTTGGATATTCTCCAAAATAATGTCTAGGTGTTGAACCTGCTTTTTTGTATCTACCGTTATAATCTTTTGCAAATTTCATATCGTGACCAAGTAAAATTATCTTTTTAAACCCAGACAATGCTGCAACGTTAATTGCAATTGGTCCACTACCTTTATTGATGTGAATTACTGACGGATCTTTTGACAAACCATCTTTTACAATAGAGTCAATAAACGTAATACCAAATTCATCTGCTTGATGCTGATAACGTGTATACTTATCTGCTTTCATATTACGAAGAACCTCATCATTCTTCCAATAATAGTCCCACCAATTGTCATTACACGCTACGTGAATATCAGCCCAAGGTGCAAGCTGATACGAATTATTAACAGTAATTACTCGAGCTTTACCTTTAACGTAATTTACCTGTTCTTCGCTTAAGCTCGGGCCAGTCGCAAGTATTACAACTGTTTCACCTTCATATTTTTTTGGTATCATTGTTTAATAATTTTTGTTATTCCTTCTTTATCCGCAGTGTATTGTATAGTTGTAAATTCTGGTTTAGCTTCGATTGGCCAAGGTGCGTATTCTTGCATCCATCTGAAATTTAAAAATACATCTGCACCGGCCCATATACCATTTTTATTTATAGCATCCATAATCTTCTTTGCTCCGGCTGGTGATACAGCATAACCATGAGCTCCTTTCAGATGTGGATTTGGAAAAGGGTGCAAACCCTTTCTAGGTGTTTGGTATCTACCAAAGGAAGGCTTTGCTAAGTTAACTAAAAGATAATCTTTAATATCTGGTAGTTTATCTACAAAGATAGCATCATGTTCTAATATTAAAATTGATTCATTTAAATCAATAGCCTTTTGCCATAGAGAATAGTGTGATAATAGACACGCGCATTGAGCATCTAAACTTCTTAGATGCGGATTCTTATAGATTCTATCTGATAGTTGAATACCAAGTTTCTTAAACACATCGAATGGTTTATCTTTTGGTGTGTATGCTTCAAATATCTCTACGTCAATTCCAAACTCTTTTGCTGAATCGATACATCTTTGAGCAGAGATTACAGAGTCTTCAATATCTGAAATGGTTATAACAAAGAGTCTCATTTCACTGTAGTAGATTTCATCCCTTGTACTTTAGTGTAATACGGATAAACAACCTTTAGCATATTAGGACATAATTGATTACACATAATTGCGTCATTCGGCCAGAATCCGTATTCATCAATTAGATTGAGTAAGTGTTTAGCACCAGACGGCTTAATTATATAAGCAGAGTTTCCTGCTAAACCTTGGGGTACGTTTTGATAGTCAACCATAGGACAATCTGAAACACCCTCTTTTGCTGAAACTTTATCGTGGAATATATTTGATTTTCTTGTTGCACCTCTGGGGTCATTCAATCCAAGAATGTCGCCTTCAAAATCAAATGGTTCAAAGAATCGAGTAAAGATTGTGTCGTGTTCAAGAATCATTATAGTCTCATTCAATTCAACACAACGTTCCCACAAACGCTTATGGCTCAGTGTACACGCAACCTTTGCTTTTATATTTTTACCATATCCACGACCATGTAATACCAGATTAGATTTTTTACATAATACACTTTCACCAATAGGATAAGAGTATTGCTTGAGTTCTTTCTCTGTTACATCTTCTGCAGATACTTGTTGAAATCTTTCTACGGGAATAGTTGCGGTACGAACGCATGCAGTCATTGCCCAAAAAGATGTTTCATTATTTACATCACCAATTACGTATGCTTTCATACTCTCTTTATAATCATTGATCCTACATTTTGCGTTTCTTCTTCCAGTACTTTCCAGTTATTCTGTTTGCACCATTCACGTACACCAGGACCAATATCTGATGGCTTTCTATTTACAATTGCAGTGTCGTGAAAAACAATATATTTTTTAGTAACAGGTGCATGTAATTCAAGTTCTTGAATCGTCCAAGACCATTTGTGTAATGAGTCAATCATTAACATATCGGTTGGGGCAGAGCATCGTTTATCAATAGAGCTCATTTCATAAACGTTTAAAGAAACATTGTTTTCTTCAGTGAACTTTTCAAATAGATGTTTTTCCCAATTGTATTTTTCAAGAGTGTGGTCAATTAAATGTACCTCTTTAGCACCACCTAATAATGCTGCAGCCGCTGAAGCTCCTTGGTGTAATCCTAGTTCTTTATAAGAATCGCACTCGGGCATATACTTTTGAATAAAATCATGATGTGCACAATAATGAAGGCCATGATGTTTTGGGTCTTCTTGTTGAGTTCTAATCTGTGAATAAAACTCTTTTAAGGTTTTTGCTTTTTCTATTTTTGCTGTTAACATAATTTTATATTTTTTTACATACATACATATTACCAGAGATTGGTCCTATGCGTTGTGTTTCAACTATTTCAAATCCTACTTTAACAATTAATTCTTCAATTTCTTCAAAGGTAGCTTTAAGAGGATCATTTTTATTTCCTATTGCCTGTCTTTCTGACCATTCATTAAACATAAGTCCACCCTCTTTAAGTTGCTCATGCCACACTCGTAAAGTTTCTTGTGGTTCTATTGTATGGTCAAAAGAATTAGAATAAACAATATCAAATCCATTAACCCATTCTGAATTTTGTTTAGTAAAATCCCACTCAACAGTCATAGGAAATCTTGTAGCAGTATCACTAATTTCTGTCCCTATTGTATTACCATTTGGATACAATGACTTGAAAAATTGTTGCTCGTGTCCTCCACGAGTGCCATGACACATAACGTCTTTATCATCACTATCTCCAAAATATTTTGTAGCCATTTCAGTTATGATATCTTTTCTCGGTCCTGGTTGATTAAAGTAACTCCAACCTCGAGCAAGTTTTGACTTGTTAGTTTCGACTTGTATTTTCTTGTACTCATCGTAATCTTTATATTTGTATATTTCCATTATAGTCCCCAGTCTTTCTGTTCAAGGTTGGTTATTTTATAAAGTTTTTCTTCGCTGAAATCATCTGCACCTCTTAACTGCACATGAACAAATTTGGTATTATAATCTCTTAAATCAATCACAGGCCTAGGACTCCCTTGGCCCCAATAATGTATTTGACTATTCCAGCCTTTATCTAGTTCTGTCCATTTCATATTACATACTTCTAACATAGCATGCGCATAGTTTTGGTCAAGCCAATAGAATCTTTTCATCCCTTTTGAACGTATATAGTCCATGTATTCTTGAAATGGTACCCAAGTTTTACGAGCTTTTTCTAATCCAGCTTTTGAGAATACTACCATTCCCGCATTATAAACCTTTGGTCTGCTTTGTTCATCGCGAGGTAACTCAACACCCCACTTTTCTTTTACTACTTGTAACCACTTTTCATCATTTGCATTACATATACAACCACCAACAACTTGCTCTGTTCTTAATTTTGGTTGTAATGGCTCTTCGCATATGCCAATTTCGTAACCTTTCATACCATCAAAAATATTTTCTTTTAAATTTTCGACAGCAAAAATATCTACATCAATAATTGCAACGTTGTCATATTCCCAAAATGTTTCGTCAAGAAGAGGATTTAGCCATTCGTAATAAATTGGGCAATCACAAACCTTTCCTGCTTGAACTATATCGTGATCGAATCTGTATTCGGCACCAATAGAATCTGCATAAGCTTTCATATTTTTCCTACTTGCTTCTACGCCCGGTCTCATTGGACCATACCAACATTGATATATTAAGTTCTTCATTTTATTTTTTCTATCAATTGTACATCTGCAATATCTTTTGGTTCATTTCTTATCTTCTTCATATTCTTTATTACATCTAAAGAAATGTATTTATGACCATTATAATGCATGTAATACTCTGGATTATTGAAAATATCGTCGAGAGTTAATTTATAAGTTGTTCCTATATATTGATTATGAGAGTCAGCCGGTGCATTATTATAATAAATGAAATCTAAATCTTTACAATCTCTTAAACCATATAGTGATAATATAGTTGAACCAGTAATCACTTTATTATTGTCTGGTTTTTCAGCAGTAATAAGTTTACTATAATTTGGAAATAAAATGTTTTTTCTGTTATTAAGAAAATGTATGCTATTGTTGTTAAATACTGTTTTGGATATTCTAATAGCATCTTCGTGATAATCACTAATATGAACAGAATGATTACCAACATTGAATAATGCTCTAATCTTACTTTTCATTTCTTTCACATCTTCAAGCTTTTTTGCATCTACTAATACAAACGTTACGTCAGTTTTATCTCTAAAACATTGCTGTGCTTTTTTTCTTATACCATTTTCATTTGCCCAACCAAATTCTGTAACAACTTTCTGTTTGATTGACTCAGAAAGATATATTTCTTTCATTAAACCAACCTGTCCCTCAGAATTCAATTTTTCAGTTGATTGATAAAATACATTAGAATACTTATTAATTATATTCATAACTTCATCGGTGCGGGTGTGAGCAATAGGAAATAAACAAATAACGTATGTATTAGATTTTAGTTTTGAGTATTCTATTGCGGTCCTTTTTAAAATAGATTCTGATAATCCTTTTTTAATAAAGAAATTATAATCGCACTCAATATCGTAATTTTCATCTGAGTTTGTATTTCTAATATTAATAGGTCTTTGATGATGCAATGCCGCAGCTAATCTATGACCACCATTTGCAATATGTCCTTGTGGATTTACTGGAACTGGCTCGTCAACAACATTGTTAATTATCGATTTAAACGCGGTGTCAAATTGTTCAAAACCAGTTTTTCTTGGTGTTCCCTCATAAAAACCATTCCAAACCCTAAGATGTTCTTTATATGCGTTTTTGTAGTAATTGCTTAATAAATTTGATGCATACATATATTTGATAACAACGTCAAATCTTTTATGCGTTAATAACTCATTTGGGTTTGCTGTTTCCATAATTTATATTATCAAATATTTTTTCCTCGGTCTTATTTCATCAATGAAAATTTTCCCGTTGTATTCTTCTGCTATTTCGTTGAAATATTTATCATTATCTAAGCCAAATGCTGTAGGATTAAAATATACAAATGCATTTTTAAATTTATCCCACTGAATGAAATCTCTTTCTTCTATTGGTATTTCGCAAATACTATGTGATGCAAATAACAAATCAGCTTCTTTGATTTCATTCTGAGAAATAAAGTTTGTATTATCTACATTATTATTTTCTAAAAAGTATTTTTGTATCTCGTGCATTATAGGAAAATCAACTATTGAATAATTTTCACATCTATTCCCTATTAATCTACGAAGATTTCCATAACCTGCGCCGATGTCTACAATACTATTAAAATCTTCTATTGGCTTAATGTGCTTTTCAATTAAATGAATATACCAATAATGCTGATAACTTGCAAGTGTATATCCTTTATATAGGCTCGGTGCACCAATATTTGATTCTTGAATAAAATGTTCTGTACCTATTTGTGAAGAAATACTATCACATAATTCGTTTGCAACACACGCAATAGTTTGTTTAATTAGCTTTCTCTGTAAAAAAGTTTTTTTATCAGAATTAAACTCCGCTTTTATCTTACCTAAAAAATCGTCCCACATTATATTAAACCTCTTTCTACTAAAGCATTGTAGTTTTCTATCTTTGGTCTTTTTGGTCCTGTAGGTGTTACCTTTGGTCTAATGTGAATCATTTTAGATTTTTCTATACCGTCTCTATAACTACAATGACACCAAGCAAAATTACCTGGCAACACTTCAGCATCTACAGGTATTTTTTCTAAAGTTGCTAATCGCGCCATCATACCCTCATCTTCAAAACCGCCATCAAACGCAGTCAATTCTTTTTTATTAATATGACTACGTAATTTTTTTCTCTGTTCTTTTGTTAAACGCCAGATTGCTCCACCCCAATATGCGTATCTTAAATCTAATAGATGAGAAAATCTATTATGTATTTTTTTATGTAAACTTTTTTGTACATCAGCGTACATACCAATACCTTTTACATCCGTAAATATGTTTTCTGTTAATCCTTTTCTGGTAAACATATCAATATCTAACATTACAACTACATCATACTCATCCCATTTTTCGTCGAGCATATGCATTTTCTGACAAGGAGAAGTAAGACCTTCCATAAAAACGTCCCCTTGAACCAATTGGTATTCAGCTCCGCAGAATTCTGCGTATTTCTTTATGTTTTCTTGAGAAAGTTTTTCTAATTCACCTAGCTCACCTGTCCAATGTTGTAATATTATATTTTTCATTTTAATTATTTATGTAATTAAACGTTTTAGTTCTTCTATGTTTTCGCCTCTATTGGGTAATTTATCCTTTAAAAAGAAGTGTACAAAATGAGCGTCTTCTAAGTATTTGTCTTCGACGCCTTTGTATAAAGCATTCCATTTCCAGCTTAATCTTTCTAATGACATACCAGATTTTCTCACCCAATGGTTTAGAAGCGTTTGGTCAGTTGACCATTTCCAATGTTCGATGCCATCTACTAATTTTTTATATTCTGGCTTTCTTATAAACTCTTCGGGTGTACCATCAATATATTTCTTTATTGACGAACTCATTAACATTAAACCCATATTGAAAAACTCATGACCTCTTTCATTCGGTTGAAAATCTACATCATCTAATAAATGATATTGGTGATAACTATAACCAATAATTTTTCTTAAGTATTGTGCAGTTATAGGCATGTCTCTTTCAATCACACCAGCGAAATCTGAAGTATATTCATCAAATATATTTGGTGCAGAATCTTTAATATAAATGTCAGCGTCTACAATTGCAACCTGGTCATAGTCATCAAGATAATTGAATGCGTTTTCTTTCTCATAGATTGGCATATAACCACGTTTTCTACAATTTTCAGAACGATTACTCTTATCCCAATCTAATGGCCCTATCTTTAGAATAGGTTCTGTTTGCACAATATGGTCTATATCATATTTTTTACAATATCTTTTTACAGAATCAATACACCATTCATATAGTTTAGAAGGTTTACCAACTAATGGGTCTATTAAACTAACTTGATATATTAATCTTTTCACACTCTTTTTTAGCATTTAAATATGTAACGTTTCTTGTTTTCCTTTTACCTTTGCCAGTCCAAAGAACTGTATTATCTTTAAACTCCCAGTCCATAAATTTATCGTCAAAGTAAGTAATAGAGTCTTTTATAACGTTTCGAAAATACCATTCTAGTGCCTTTTGGTCAACATACCATTCTAGCGGTAAAGAGGCTATTTTATTTTCTAGCTGAGGCAATGTCTCAATAGCAGCTTCTTGAAAATATACACACCCCGCCGCCACTTGCAATTCACGGTATTTATGTTCTCTAGGAAAATATCCATAATTAGTTTTAGGCCAATCAAAGTCGTTTTTAAATATAGAATCTACATCTACTATTAATAGCTTTTTTGAATGCTTTAATATTTCTTTTGCTATTATAAATCGTATACAAGCGTAATACGCTCTGCTGATTTGTTTAGCTTTATGATACGAAAATGTAACGTTAATGTTTAAGTTTTGCGGAGCACGTAGAGTTTGTGTTGGGTTTACTACGTGAATATGAATATCTTTTCCAATCTTATTTGCAGAGTTGATCAGCGCAGTCGCGTGGTCTTTAAAATATATAGAATCGCATGCAGCCATAACCACAGGACCAATAGGCATTTCACCCTCTATTTTTATATCATCAAACATTTGCTTCATTCAAGTACTCAAAAAATAAATTTACTGCATCTTGGTTTTTATGCTCTTTATACTTTTTGCCTGGAATTGGGTGCCAAGGTTGTGTGGATAAGTCAGTATAGTGTATGAGTTTAGCATCACTTGTTATTTCATCACACGTATTCCATTCAATAGGAATATTTTCTACCATCTTACTTTGAATTGTTCGCATTAGAGCAGGTTTACGTATATTCATTAAAGTGTTTTTAGTAGGTATTATACCTTTAAAGGCAGCGCAATCAATGACACTTACGTCATCACGGTGTGGCGTTGTTACCCATTTGCCTTCTTCTTTATATTCCCACAATTCGCGTAAGTCACCTAGTACTAGCATATCAACATCAAAGTAGATTGCGTAACCTTCGTAGTTACATAACTCTGGTATTAGATATCTATGATTTGTAAATCCGGTACATCCATTTTTATAACCAGGTCTAATAAAGTTTATTTCAACTTCTTCATTTGTGTTTTTCTTAATCGAATGCTCGATTACTTTTTCAGCATCAGAATGTATATCTCCATCTGTTGCTATGAATACTCTAATTTTATCGTTCATATTAATTTATATTTTTATTTGATTTAGTTTAGGCCCATCATTAGTTTTCAGTTGTTCCCACCAATCACCATTATTTATCTCGTCGTAAGTCCACTGACAATGAGCAAGATAATGAAAAAGCTTTTCTCTATTTTCTATTGTTCCTACATAACATGGATCACCTTTGTCCCAAGAAATTACGGGTATACCATAATAAAGTAAATCAACTGACACCGTCGAGTTTAAAACATGGGCTTCTTTTACATCTTTTATTTCATTACAAAATTGTTTTTCCCAGGCGGCATGACCAATTTTTTCAGGGTTCTTTTTTGCACGAACTTTTAACGGAGAAAAAGATTTTTTTATTTCATCATACCATTGATTAACGTTATTGTATTTAGTGCATCTACCTAAATCGTATTGTTCACATAATAAATGTTTATCTCCTTTTACGACTGGATGCATATTGTTGATATCAATATCAAATGTTTTCAATAGACGTGATTCATCGACTGTATCAACACAAAATTGTCCATTGCCATTAAAGCCATTCCAACTAATAGCATTTGTGTTTTCAACATGTTTGCCGAAACCCACAAATTTACGATTAGCTACTAAGTATTGCCCGCCGTCTTTTTCGATATCTTTCCAAAAATTTGGACCAAACAAAATTGCAACGTCAGAAATTCGGGTAGTAGATTTTGTTATTGTTGCGTTAATACCATATTTAGCTAATCCTTTTTTATAGGCAGGTGCGTATTCTCTGTGCCATGCTGCGTTGGTCGCGTGTATTGCTATATTCATTAGTATAGTTGTCCTCTGTAAGGTGCTCTATGCATCGCTTGCATAGATCGAGCTTTGTTAAAATCTGCATTGGGTACAACTATACAATCTACATACTTAAATCCTAATTCATGCGCAGCCCACCATCTATTTGAACCGCCCCACACAGTATACTGCCTAACATTTAAATCATCGCGATCTAGATCAAACGGCAAAGGTTCTAACTTGTCTCCGTACCTACTCTTCTGTTCTATTAGATTACGTCTTGGCGTATCAACAATAATAAGAGGAAAGTGAAGACCATTTTTTTGAATGTCTTCTTTCACAGCAGCAAAAAAGCTTTTGCCTCTAAGCTTTTCTGCTTTTTTAACTGATGCCCAAAGTTCACTTACTTCTAAGTGAGTCACTTTATAACCATTCCATGCTGTTCCGTGAAATTTAGATTTCAAAATGCTTTCTTCATACGCTGTCATGTATTTTATTTATAATAATATAATGGTACTCCGAGCAGGACTCGAACCTGCGACCCACGGTTTAGAAAACCGTTGCTCTATCCAACTGAGCTATCGGAGCAAAAATGGTACATCCTCTGGGACTTGAACCCAGAACCAATTGATTAAAA
>TARA_R110002153_G_scaffold116125_3_pt1 | contig 18791 bp, 16 predicted proteins | sample TARA_R110002153 | Tara Oceans TARA_R110002153 (sample SAMEA4398193) | marine metagenome | biome: Polar Biome; feature: [SRF] surface water layer (ENVO:00010504); material: water (ENVO:00002006), including particulate matter (ENVO:01000060) such as... | depth 5 m
CCAGTCTTCTGGACAATTCAATGGATACCGTGTATACATGACGCAAGTTATGCCTGCAATTTGGGTCAAAGATCCAACTAAAGTTCTTAAAATTGTAATGAGAAACCCAATTACGGGAGGATCATTCTAAGAATACAACTAGACAAAGAGAGGAGTTAGTTCTCCTCTCTAAGTCTTTTTTTTTTAATATTTTAAACCAACAAAATAATGGCAAATAAAAAAAATGCCCCAAAAGAAAATTTACCTGGTGATACTGTATCAGTACTAGGTACTCCAACTTCAACAAAAGTTCAACCTGTAATTCCAGATTCAGTAAGCAATAAACCTTTAGATAAAAAAAATCCTCTTACGGATATGTTTAAAGGAGCGGGTAAGATTACTGTTAAACCTTTTACTCATGCTTTTAAAGAGAATATGGGTTTAGAAGAATATGGTTTTGTTGTTTTTCCTGGAATATACCATGAAGAACAATTAGCAGCTATAGAAAGAAACGGTGTTGTTAGATATATTACTGGCTTAGATGAGTTTGCTCCTGAAGTTCAGAATCTTAGTATACCTGAAAAAAGAGAAGCTGTTATATATAACATTAGAACAATAGTTGCACATTTAGAAAAAATGCTTGCAACAAATGTTATTAAAATAACTGATGAAGATTTTTGGAATAAAGTAAAATTATTACGTCCAGACAATCATGAGTTTTGGAGTAAAATTACATTAAGAGTAAGTAATGAACCTGTTCATTTAAATCCTACAGAAGATCCTTATGATTTAATTAAATATATTGCAATTGAAGCAGGAGGTTTTGATCTTATTGGTAAAAGTTTTGATGATTCAATGGCACAAGCTGTATCTCCAAAATTTTATTTAGATAAAGCAGTTCATACTATATCTTCTAGAACGTCATACAAAAAGTTACGCAACAAGGCTATTGGTATATTAGATTCAATGTCTAATAAAAATACTACGAAGTTACTATATGTTACTAAAGCTATAGATGCTAATAGTGTTACTTATAAAAACCATACTCCTACAGACGTATTATATGATGTAATGGATGAATATATAAATGGTGAAGGTGTAGAATCTAATAAATCTAAAGCAGCACAAAATTTTATTGATATATCTAAATTAGATATGGAAACATTAAAATTAAAATCTTTAGTAAAAGATGCAGCCTTTTATAAAGTAATTGCATTAAAAGTTGATGGTATGCTATATCATAGTCAAACATCAACTATGCTTGGTAGAAATGTATCTGATGTAGTAGAGTATTTAAAAAATCCTCTTAATGAAGATATGCTTCTTAAACTATTAGCTGAAATAGAAGGTTATTGGAATAATTAAATTTAAAATACGTTTATAATTAAAAGAGAGGTTTTGTTATCTCTCTTTTTTTTTGTATATTAATATATGGCACTTAAATCACTAAAAAATAAATAAAATGCAAAACAAGAAACCTAAATACATGATGGCAGGAACTGTGTCTCCAGGTATGAAAATGACTAAGTCTGCAAAAGATGCTAATGTTTTAAGAATGATGGCTGATAATGCTGCTATGCAAAGAGCAGAAGCTATGCAAACAATGATGGCTGGTGGAATGACTATGTTGAATGCTGATGCAGATATTCAACAGGAAGCAGAATGTGTTGCTGGATCAGGTGATGGTTGTTTAAGCAAAAGAAGAAGAAGAAAACAAAAGAGAAGAAACAGAAGAAGAAGAAGAGGATAATGTATAAAAAAAAAGAAGATCAAGAATGTGATCTTATCTTCATCTATTGGAACTAATGGCAGTTAAAAAGAAAGGGGCAATGAAAGGTTGCGGCATTAAAAATGGCTGCAAATCTAAGAAAGGTGGTCTTACAGCTAAAGGGCGTAAAAGCATTAACCGTAAGACTGGTTCTAATCTTAAAGCTCCACAACCTGGAGGTGGCTCTAGAAAAAAGAGTTACTGTGCTAGATCAGCTGGTCAGATGAAAAAGTTTCCTAAAGCTGCTAAAGATCCTAATAGCCGCTTGCGTAAAGCAAGAAGACGGTGGAAGTGTTAATTCTAAAAAAAAGAAAAAGCTATGAATAATGCTACTATACAACTTAAGGTTAAACAAAGACTTAATAAGTTAGCTAGTTTAGACTATGACAATTTTGAATGTTGGCAAATTGTAGAAGCTTTTAATAAAGGTGCTGTTGCTTGGTGTAGAAGGAACTTACATGGATTAAATGTTAAGAAGACCGGTGATGAACAGTCTAAGAGACGTATTGATGATTTACAAGTACTATTAACAGAAGATGCTGTTCCATTTGTTAAAAGAGATCTTTTTGTAGAATCTCCTGTTTTACCAGTAGATTATTTAGAATGGAAAAGAATTAGTGGTAAAGCTAATGATGAATGTTGTGCAGATGACCGTGCTATGGTTATATATCTAGCTGAAGAAGCTAATGTAGATGAATTACTAAGAGATAAAAACAAACAACCTAGTTTTAATTGGGGAGAAACATTTTGTACTTTAAAAGATAATAAAGTACGCATATATACTAATAATGAATTTAATATTAAAGAAGCTCAACTTTCTTATTATAGACAACCTATAAGAATTCAAATTAAAGGTTGTATAGATCCATACACTCAAGTAGAATCAATTGAAGATGTTGAATCAGAGTTTAAAGATGATATAGTTGAATTATTTGTAGATGAATGCGTTAAAATATTAGCAGGTGATATTGAATCATTTAATCAACAACAAGTAGCAACTGGACAAGTAGAAAATAATAACTAATAATTGTAAATCAAATATTTTTTTGTATATTATAGTATATTATTTATTTATAACAATTTAAAAACAAAAACAAATGGCTTATTTTAATCATGCCTTTAGAAAAACTTTAGTTGCCACTAAAGGTGCTCAAGGCGAAACTACTCCTGGAGATCCAGGAGGAACAGCAGGACTTGTTGGTGGTATTTTACAAACGGGAGGTCTACATACTAGTGTTCTTAAATCTACTAATCCAGCAGAAGGTTACCAACTAGGACCTGGTGTTGTAGGATACTTTGACGCAAAAACAGATTTATCACTTGAAACTTTAGATACATGCCCATTCTATTTGGCAGCAGCATCTCTTAAAACAAAAGATAAACAAGGACCTTATCACGGTGGATATCAAACATCTACTAAAACAAAAGTAATTAACCCTAAATACTTACGTAAAGTATGGCAAGTAGCATCAAACCGTGCTACAAGAGCAGTATTAGAAGTTGGTGGTACACCAGATAATATTTTAGCAAACGCTGCATGTAATAAAGAGTTTATCTGTGAAGAGACTTATTACTTACGTTTAGAAGCAAAAGGAACTGCTGCTTTGCGATTCGCGAATCACAATCTTTATCAGAATCTTTCTGCATATGGTGGATGTTGTGTTGATCCTGCTGCTCCTGCAGCTGTTGATCCAGTAGGTATCTACTTACAGTTTGCTGAGCAATTAGCAGGTGTCCCTGGTTCTGATCAAGCAGGTGATACTGGTAATCCTTACTTACGTGACTTTATCCGTCCATTAATTTCAGTTACTTTTGATTCAGGTTCTGGTAACCAATCAGGAGTTTATGCTCAAAATGAAGAGATTGCACTTGAAGAAGGACTTACTGCACTTGATATATGGGCAAACATGCCACGTGCAACTGATGCTGGTACTACTATTGTTTCTGCAGGAATTATTTTTGTTGGAGCATATGTAGATACTGAGTTTTCTGATTGTACTTTCCAAGTTTCTGATTATTACGGTAAAGAACCAATTCAATTATTGGCTTCTGAAGTAGACTTAAATGGTGATCCTTGTGCATTTGAAGGAATGTGTGTAACAACAGTTTGTGAAGGTGTTCAAGCTAATGGTCTTGGTGAATCAGTTGTAAGAGACTTGATTCTTTCTGAGTCTTACTTGCAAAACTTTATGGCAACTGACTTGCGTATCCGTGAGATTACTCAAGGTACATCAACGTTGGACATTATTGATAGAACAGCACTATATGGAAGATTCTTTATTTTACATGTAGTTCCACGTTTCAATAATCCATCAGGTACATTTGACAATGATCAATACTTGATTGATGTAGTTGGAGATGCTGATACTTTGACAGGAATGAATGGTGACTTTGCTGGATTATTAAAAGCACTTGGTCCACTAGCTAGTTGTGAACAAGTAGAAGATCTTTCTGTTCTGGGATGTACTTATACGCTTCCAGTTGTAGCACCACCTGCACCTTAAGTAGAATAAAACAACAATATAAAAGGAGAGTGGAGTATGTTTACTCTTCTCTCCTTTTTTTTTTAAATAAAATCTAATGGCTCAACACAAATTAAGTTTAGAAGCTTTACAAGTAAGTAATGATTGTGTACTGCGTATAATAGATACTAGTATATATAATCCACAGGTTCCTGTAGAATGCCCAATACTAGAAGTAACTCTTCCTGGTTTTGCATATAGTGTGCAGTTTAGTACAGACACTACACCTGCAATAACACCAGGTTTTATGCTAAGTCTTACGGCTTGTGATCTAGAATTACAATTTAAAAACTGCGGTACATCTTTTAATGCATTTCAAGATGGTGTTTATGTAGTTAAATATAGTATAGCTCCCAATAATGAAGTATATGTAGAATATAATCATTTACGTATTACAAAAGCTTTAAATTGCTATAACAAAGTATTATGTGAACTTGATGTAGCAGCGTGTGATCCAATAAGTGAAACAAAACAAAAGCTTATGGATTTAAGATTAGTTAAAATGTATTTAGAAGCTGCTAAGGCTAAAGTTGAAGTTTGTCATGAACCAATTAAAGGAATGGAACTTTATACTTATGCTATGAAACTTTTATCTAAATTTGACTGTAGTAGTTGTCATTAAAACATTAAAACCAACAAAAAATGAGTAATTGTAATAATTGTAATAGTACTTTAACTTGCGGATGTAAAAAAAGAAAAGCAAAAGACGGCAAAGGTGTTTGCGTCAATTGCGTCAATGATTACAATTCCAAGTTAGCTAAAGAAAAAAAATAAAATGGCTAGTAATTCACTTAATGGTTGTGGTTGTCCACCTAATTATGATCTCATTAATGGAGAATGCATTAAAACTGAAACTGTAAGTCCTGATTATTCAGGTGATTTATTAACTATAACAAGTGTTAATGATCAGCTTTCATATTCTAAGTTTGGTTTACGTTTATATTCTGATATATCATCCTTAACTTATCCTATTGTTGGATCTGGTTTTGGTAGTTCTTTTAAACTTTATGATAATGCTGGAGCAGGTCCTGCTATTGTACCACTTCTTACTGGAGTACAAAGTACATTATGGGGAGCTGATGGAACTCCCGGTTCTGCAGCAGATTTAGCAGGATGTGGTAATACTGACTTAGTTACTAAAGGAGGTAAACTTAATAAAACTGGTATATGGGCAAATAATGCTCCTAGAAAGATAGATGTTATAAATGATTGGGATGCTGCTAATCCTAGTAATTTATGGGACTCTTTAACAATACAACAGCAGCTTATAGAATTAGATAAAGCTAAAGTTTCTTTTGAGTTCTGTGTAGATTTTCCAAAAGAAAAACAATACTTAATAGGTGTAGGTGCAGATAATGAAGTTGTAGTTGATATTGATGGAGTTACTGTATTATATTTAGGAAGTGCTTTACAACCAATATATGAAGGAGAATCTACTGTACCATTTAATTATTGGCATGTATTTCCAATTACTGTATCAGCAGGACAACATACTATTAAGTTAAGTGGTATTAATCATTTCTCTGCAGCAGCGTTTGGTGCTGAAATATATGATATTGATCTTGCTACATTTCAAACTAATTTAACTACACCATTTACATCTAGCCCAAGCTGTGGTAATATAGAAGCAGATTTAGAACCCTATATATTATTTAGTACAAAAGATCAAGTAGGTAATCAAGTAGTTGATCCAGCTAATCCAGGTATATATACATGTCCTGATGGTTCTGAAGTAGACTTTTGTAATGGTACTCCTTCTTGCTTAGTAACTACTAAAGTAGATCAATTACCTTGTTGTTATACTATTGAGTCTTGTAGTACACCAGGTAGTACATTTACTATATCATTAGCAGAAGGACAACAAACACCTATAGTTGGTAATATTTACACCTTTGCTGGAGATGTTTCAATTGAAGAACAATGTTTTAGTGTTTTAGAAGAAATACCATGTCCCGGTACAGAGTTAACAGACATTACAATAGTTATAGATTATCAAACAGATAATTGTAATATATGTGTTCCTTGTTTTGAATTAACAAATTGTGCAGATAATACTGAAACTCTTATTATTAAATGGAGTGACGGAAATGATCCATTAGAATCAATAACTATTTATGTATTTGATTTTGATACTACTAAGTGTTGGACAGCTGAACCTCTTATACCACCTTGTGATTCTGCAATAGAATATGGTCCAAGTAATATAGTTGAAGAATTTGAAGATTGTGATGATTGTCTTAAGCCCTGTTATACAATAAAAGATTGTATAAATGAAAGTATAGTATATAGTGATACAACAAATTTAAGTGGTTATGTAGGTCAAATTATCTCATGGAATAATGGTGTAGAAGATAAGTGTGGTTTTGTAGAAAAATATATTTGTAGAGAAAATCCACAACCTGTTTCTGAAATAGTTGTTTTAGATTGCTTCTTTAACTGTGAAGACTGTTTACCTAAGCCTGAACCTGTTATTCCTGCTTTTGATTTAATACCTAGAATTGTAAAACCTGGATATGATACTCCAGCTTGTACTCCAAGTTATTATGATAAAGTTAAATGTAACTGGAGTGAAGCAGTATATCAACATATGGCATCAATAAGATTTGGAATAGAATTTTGTTGTGAACCTGATTTACAAAAGTGGACAATAAAAAATGAAATACTTGATATAGAAAATACTAAATATCCTGATATTGATTGTGACAAAGCATGTTCAGATCCAGAATCTTAGTTGTTTTATTGAAAAAAAATATGTATATTATTAATATCTGAAAGATTAAAAAATGAAACCATTAAATTATAGTAGTGACAACTGTGACCCAATATCAAGTAACTGCGTTGTATGGCAAGGACCGGATATTGACTGCATTGATTTATGTAAGGGTGATACAGTAAGTGAAGTAGTATATAAACTAGCAACTGAGCTATGTACATTGCTTGATAAATTTAATATTACTACTTATGATATTTCATGTTTTAGTCTAGCAGATTGTGCTCCAGAAACATTTGAACAATTAATACAATTATTAATTGATAAAATTTGTTTATTAGAATCTGGGATAACACCTTCAATACCAGGTGATGCTGGATGTCCTGACTGTGTTGTTACAACTTGTTCTGAGTTTCATTATGAAAGTCCTCAAGGAGATACTATTACAACAATGCAATTAAAAGATTATGTAATTGCTATTGGTAATAAAGTATGTGATATAATAGGACAAATAAGTACAATTAATAGTACTTTAGAACAATTAGATGGTAGAGTTACTCAGAATGAAATAGATATAACTAATTTACAAAATCAAACACTCTCTTTAGATCCTATAACTCCGCAGTGTGTTATTGATCCTGCTGTTCCAACTGATCCAATAGTTGTATTACAAGCTTTAGAACAACAGTTTTGTAACTTAAGACAATATACAGGTAATGAACAAGCTATACTAACAGCTATACAAGAACAATGTTTTGATTTAAGCAATAGTGAACAGCTAAGTGGAGTTGGACCAATGTCTAATATTATTGGTTGGAATACTAGTGTAGGAAGTCTATCACAAAGTTTTGCTAATTTATGGAACACTGTATGTGATATGCGTAATGCAATAGCATTTATACAAGATAACTGTTGTGAAACAGATTGTTCTTCAGTTATTATTATTGTAACAGGTACAATAATAAGTTCTACTCAAATAAGATTAGATTTTAGTGGCTCTGTTCCCGGAACATTTATTGATGCAGTTCCTGCGTCTACTATAGTTTTAACGGATGATGCTGGTAATGGTCCACAAACAATAAACTCAGTAGCTGTACTTCAAGATTACTTTAATCCTGTTAATCCATTAATAATTAATTTTTCTAGTGGTATAAATGGAGCAAGTGATGTAAATATTTCTTTAACATTAAGAGTAGAAGATCCAGCTCAAGGATTAACATGTGAATCAGTAATTCAAGCAGTTGCTTTAGGTACTACAACATGTCCAACAATAATAATGTCAGTTGTTGATTATACAAGTGCAACAGCATCATTTACATGGAATGGTAATCCAACACTTATTACAGCAGAACTATATGATCAAACAGGTTTGATATTACAACAATCACAAGTAATTTCAGTAACTACCGGAGGAACGTTTACTCCTAGTTTTTCAAGTTTAACAGATAACACAACCTACAAAGTACGTTTAGTAATAAATGGTGAACCTTGTGAGTTTATTGAATTTACTACGTTAGCTTATACATGTGTAGGACCTGCATTAAACAGTGTAACTGTAGATTTATCTAACCCTAATGGAATTAACCCTTAAATAAAAACAAATGGCTGACTGCGGACATAAAGTACCTTGTGGATGTAATGATATAGGAAACACAACTCCAGCACCTTGTGGTGATGGAATTAATTGTCCTGATGCAAATCCATGTTCTGAAGTTTTTTGTGCAGAATGTATAAAGTACTGTGGTGATACTGTTTTATTTGGTACAGGATCATCTCAAATTAAAATTGAACAAGGAGACAGTTATAATGTAGTAATGCAAAAAGTATTACTATATACTATAGATGAAACTTGTGCAACAACAGTTCCTTTGGGATTAGAAGCTATTGATGTAGCTGCTACAGAATTAACTGTTAAATGGTTAAATAATATAGGAGCATTAACAATAACATTGACTGATGGTATCACCCCTGTTGTACAATCTGTAACAGGCGTTGATAGATATACATTTATAAACTTAACAGCAGAAACGGATTATAGTATTACTATTGCTGTTGATGGATCATCATGTCAATCATTAACATTAGAAACCAAAACAAAAGGATTATTATAATGGCAAGTTTTACAGTCAATTTTTCAGCTAATACAACAGGTGATCATTACATATGTTACCGTACACAAGGTGCAGCTCCCGCTACTCCTTTTATATGTACAACAGAAAATGTAACTTCTGCAGGTACTAACTCTGTGGTAATAGAAATTCCTGATAATATATATTGTGATGTTTTTATATTTGAAGGATATATAATTGCAGCATGTGAACCACAAACAGATACAACAGGTAATGGATTTCCTGACGCTGCTGTAACATTTTCTGCAACTTTTCCACAACTCACTGATCCTTGCCCTTTATATGAAGTAGAATGTAGTGTGGTATCAATAAATAGACTTGTGTTTATTACTAATCCAGGAAGTGGATATACTATTGGAGATCCAGTAGTATTCACTACGGCAAATCCTGCAGACACAATTATAGCTGCAACTGGTGTAGTTGGTAATGTAGATGGATCAGGAGGAATTCTTGAAGTTACTGTTACAAATTTTGGAGAATATACTGCTATACCAACTGCTACTGCTGGAGGATCTGGTACTGGTGCTATTTTAGGAGCAACTTTAGATCCTTGTGATAATTTATTACTGTCAACTATATCATGTAATAATCCAGCCCAAGGATCCGTTATACCTTTTGCTAGTTTAAGCTTAGGAGAAACTCTTTACATATGTGCTGATACTGTAGGAATTGCAGCTTTAGACTCTCAATATACTGCTACTGACGTAAGTGTTGCTAGAGGTGGAACTTGTAATTGTCAAACTTGTGAACAATGTGAAGTATCAAATACTTCTGGAAAACCATTAAACTATAGTTACCAAACTTGTTGGGATGAATCTCCACAGTCAGGTGCTATAATTGTTTATGGAGCTCAGATAGCTGATGGTGCAACTGTTAATATAGGTTGTGTAATAAAACCAACTGTAACAAATTTAACTCCTACCACAGGATCTTTAACACTTACATTTACACCTTGCCCATAGCATAAAGACATGTCATGGTTTGTTGGTTTACTATGACTGACAACGAAAGTCCCAGTTTTTAATTGGGACTTTTTATTTATCTTTAATGTCATTAACTATAAGTGTTTATTTGTTTAACACGTAAAATTTAACTATATTATATTAAGTAAGATATGAAAGAAATTAGAAAACCTAATTTAAACGGACCACGGTTTAGAGAACGTAGAATAAGTGTATTAACTATTAAAACTCTTAATAAGTTTAAATCTAGGTATCCTGAGCATAAGTCATTAGATCTTGCAACTTTTAAGGATATAGTAATGACGTTTAATAAATTAATTGTTAAAAGTATTATTGCTAATAGAAATGGTGTAGAGTTACCAGACGGTCTAGGTTATATTTTTATGGGAACATGTCCTTCTCCTAAAAAGAAAAATATAGATTATGGTAAGTCATTAAATTATGGAATAGAAACAGTTCATAAAAACTGGGATTCAGATAATAAACTTCTGAAAATTTTCTATACAAACAATAGCACTAAGTATCCTTTTAAAAATAAAAATATATGGAGCTTTAAAGCTAATAAAGAATTTAGACAAAAAGCATCATTAGAATATAAAGAAAATTGGGGAAGATATATTGAAGTACCACCTCATAAAAAAATATCATCTATGTTTAATAAACATAGAAGAAAAGAATACATGGAAAATCTAAAGCCTATAATACCAGAAGGCTATGATGAATTTAAAATATAACAAATGGCTGCAATTGGTGAATCCATATCTAGAGTACGTAATGTATTAAAGGCTGTAAAAGAAGATCCTTTTTTAACAGACCGTTTTATTTATAGTTTAATTATGAAATTTGGCAAAGCTTTAATTAAAAGAGAAGAGCGTGTTAATAGCATTTTTAAATACAAAAGCTTATTTAAGGAAATACCATGTTTAGATTTAATTGAAGTAAGTATAATAGAAGCATGTTGTGCAAGTGTTAAAACTAAATGTCAAGTTAAAAGAACTAGAAATAAGATTCCAAAAATTATGGAAATATCTGATGGACCTGTCATTAGATCTGTTACTAGTTTAGATTATTCTAGAAAAGCAACACAAACTTATCCTACAGTATATACTAATATGACCAGAACTTCTGGTTTCAAATATAATAATACTAATTACTATTGGTATTTAGATGGTTATATTTATATACCAAATGTAGATTGGGAAGCAATTAGATTACAAGCTATTTTTGATGATGATATTTCAAAAGAAATATGTTCAATTGGAGAAAAAGAATGTACTCTAGAACAAAATAGGGATTTAGCTATTCCGGAACATTTGTTTGCTGAAGTAGAACAAATGGTTATACAACAAATATTAACTGCTGGACAAGTACCTTCAGATGGTCCTGATGACAGTCAAAACGTTTTAAGATAATGGCGAAAAAAAAAGTTAAATCAAAATGTGCAGCTAAAATGAAAAAGTCTTTTGCAGCTGGAATGAGTATAGGACGTAATATGAAAAAACCTAAAGGCAAAAAGAAAAAAAAATAATGGCTGCTAAAAAAAGTACATGTTGGAAAGGTTATGTTGCTAAAGGTAAAAAAAAGTCACCTAGCAATAAAAAAACTAAAAGTGGAAAAACAAGAATGGTTAACAATTGTGTGCCTAAAAAGAAAAAATAATGAGTTACAATTACACATTAAAATATAGAAGCTTTGATGAGTTACTAGCTGATGCATCAAATGACTTTAAGAAATATCAACTTGAAGATTTAATTGATGCTGGTGATCTTATTAAGGTTGCTAGGAGAGTAACTTATGATTTAGGTCTTAGGATATATAAAACAAAAGAAAGGGTCTTAGAAGTACATAAAGGACGTGTAAGGTTACCAAATGATTTTTATGTTTTAAATTTTGCTATGGCATGTGGTTCATATGAAGCAAAACAATATTTACCACAAGGCACACATATTGAAGAAAGGATTGTTGGTAAAATATCTCCAGAATATCAACCAGCTCCTTCAGATCCTATTGATTTTTGTGAAACTCCACCTACTCCTATAACACCAGTTGATCCTTGTTGTGATCCTTGTTTACAATGTGGAACAGCAACTGTTAATTGTGAGCCCTGTAATACTTGTTGTGCTAATCCAAACTCTTGTACTTTAAATTGTAAAGGAGATGCTGTACAATTAGTGCAGGTTCTTAAATCTGAAACAAGACAATATAATTTTTTATCACCAATTAAAATGAAGCAAAATGCAGAAAGTATTGATTGTGATTGTCCTAACTTATATTGGGACAGTACCATATCTGCATATATAAAAGATGGTTGGTTATATACAAGTTTTGATCATGGAAATGTTTACATAAATTATCAAGGTCATTTAGAGGATGATGAAGGAAATTTATTAGTTCCAGATCATGAAGTTATTAATGAATACTATGAGTATGCATTAAAACAAAGAATTATTGAAAATCTTATTATGAATGATGAAGAAGTTAATCCTAATAAGCTACAACTAATTGAACAAAGATACAGAACTGCTAGAAATTACGCTTTATCAATTGTTAATACTCCTAATTATAGTGAACTAAAACAACTTTATAAAGCAAATAGAAATGCTATGCTATCTAAATATTATGATATGTTTAGTAGTCATAGTAGAACCGGTCACCCTAGAAGATATTAATTATGGCAATGCAAAACACTAGTTCTGGAGGTAGTCTTAGCTTCAGTAAAAAAATGTCAAAGGATGTCTCCGGCATGCTTAAAGAAGCTAACACGTGGATTAGTGCACGTAATGCTACAAACAATACAGACTCTGGGGATTTAGGAGAACTAAGTAATGAAGAGTCTAATATACTTTGTGCAAAAGCACCATATACTATAATAGGAAACATTCATTTAGGTTCTGATGAATGGGCTGTTTTTTCAACTGACAATACAAATTGTGAAATAGGTTTGTTTAAAGAAAATGATTGTAGTTATACAAAGATTGTTAATGATTCTTGTTTATCATTTAATAAAGACAATTTAATTACAGGGGTTGGTAGAACAGCATTTGATTGTGGTAAACAAGTATATTGGGATGATGGTGTAAACCCAACAAGAGTTTTAGATATAGATGATATACCATGGATACAGGATTGTAATACTGATACAGAAGGTTGTGTTTTTTGTACAGATACAGAAAATTTAAATTGTGAAAAAATAAGACTAGCTCCTCTAGTAGATAACATTTGTTTAAGAGTGGAATTAGGTCAAACATCAGGAGAATTAATTAATGGTAACTATGCTGTTGTAGGTAGGTATTTAATTAATGGAGTTCCGGTAGGCGACTATTCATTGTTTTCTAATTTACAAGGTGTATTTGATCACATTAACGGTTCAGGTGCTATAGATGTATTTATAGATAACATAGACCAAGGCTTTGATAACTTTGAGTTATGGGTAATTCAGTTTGCAAATTTTAATACTACTATTAGTTTATATGGAGAATACTCAACAAGAACTAATAAAATAACTATAGATCAATTAGGTGAAAGCAGTAAGGTTACAATTGAAACTATAAAAGATTTAACTAAGCTTAATAGGATAGCTGACACAAGTCAAGGTGTTTTTAGAAACGGTAAATACTTATTAAGAATTAGTCCAACAGATAAATTTGATTTTAACTATCAGCCGCTAGCAAACCAAATAGAAACTAAATGGATATCAGTAGAATACCCTGCTAATTATTATAGAGAAGGTGGTAGTAATACTGGCTATATGAGAGATGAAGTATATTCATTTTTTATACGTTGGGTTTATAATACAGGAGATAAGTCAGCATCATATCATATACCTGGTAGATATGACACTCTTGATGATAATAGCTTAGTTATTAATGATGATGTTTTGTCATTTGAAACTGATCCTAAAAAATGGAAAATATATAATACTGCTTCAGTTGATATACCTTTTGCACAAACTGGAGATGTTCTTCCTGATGGAGGAACTATATTAGGTGGTGGTAATATGGGTTATTGGGAATCAACTGAAAAGTATGATGATAAAACTCCTGATATTTGGAATGCAAGTTCAAATTCAATATGGGGAAGTAATAGCCCTGCTCATGATTTATGTGGTAGAGCAATAAGACATCACAAGTTTCCAGACAATGGAACAGATGAAATAACAGGAGATATTATAACTAATCACTATGATCCTAATACAGGAGAAAAGATTAGAATTATGGGTGTACAATTCAATAATGTAAAACCACCTTTAAATAATGATGGTACTCCTATTACAAATATTGTATCATATGAGATATTAAGAGGAACTAGAGAAGGTAATAAGTCTGTATTAGCTAAAGGTCAAATTAATAATACAAGAGAATATTATAATTTATTAAACGGAGAAGACGATACTTTTAATGTAGAAGATGGTACTGGTAGACAAAAAATTTATCCAAATTATCCATACAATCCAACAACATACCCTGATCAATTTTTAAGTTCTAGTGAAACAGATAATAGCATTGTTCAAAATACTGTAACTAATCCAACAGCAGAGTTTCCAAATGAAGGACAGTATTTTGATTCAGATACTGATAAGCCTTATCCTGAAACTAGAGTAAGAAAAGATTTATTTACTTTTCATTCACCTGAAACTAATTTTAGAAATCCTAGACTTTCTGCAAAAGAAATAAAAATATACGGAGAACTATATGGTGACGTTGATGCTTTTTTTGATTACCCATCTGAACATCCAAAACATAAATTTATTACTGATACAGCTTTTATAGTTAGTGCTATAGTAGGTATTGGTTATGCAATAATAAGTACTGAAGGTAAAAAAAGTGTTAAAAATGTACAAACTAAAATAAACTATGGTGGTACTTATACTCAGATTGGTCCAGCATCTGTTGGTTCAACTGGTTTAATAGGTCCTAGTGCTGCAGCTGCTGGTGCACAAGTTGCTGCAGCAAGTGTTGCAGCAGGTACAGATGTTGCTGTTCAAAATACTTTAGAGAATAGTGTTTTAACTTTATTACAAGCTATAGTAGGTTTTGATCCAAACATTACATCAGACTCTGCTAGAAAGACTTCACAAAATGCAGCAGGTGCTGCAGGTTCTGAAGGAGGTCATCAAGAGTTTGATAGAGAAGTTTCTCCCTGGGCTGCTTTACCAGACACATTAAGATTTATACAAGGTGTTCCAGCATTCTTAAGTTTTTGGGGGCAAGGTATCAATACTACTTTAGATATTATATATGCATTTACACCATATAGACAATATGCTTTACAATTTTTTTCACATTGTTTTTATGATAGATTTTTATCAAGTCAAATTGAAAATAAAAGAAGAGAAATAAATGATTCTGTTTATTTAGAACCTAACCTACAAGATTTTACAACTGAATTTAGAATAAACAATATTTATAGATCTAGAACTGTTGCATTAAAAACAACTAAAGATATAGCTAATACTCAGGTAATAGATAATTCACAAATTACTTATTCTCAACAATGGGGTAGAGAAACTGATTACTTTTGGGATAAACAAAATGTTAGTAGAGAATTTAAAAGAAAAGCATCTAGTCATTATGTTGGATTAAAACAACCTTTGTTAGCACAGTATGGTCAGATAGCAAACATAAATCAAGTTCCTGTATCAACATGTGATATGGATATATCTAAAACTACATCAAATGTTTTATTTAATGGAGATGTTTTTGTAGGAAGATATACTGAAAAAAATACAATGCACTTTTTTTATGATTGGTTAAAAGATCAACCAGATGGTGCACAATTTAATTATAAATTAAAGAAGATGGTAACTCATCCAAGATTTTGGATGGATACAGATCCTTTTGATGTTAATGAGTTTGTAAGTAGTTTAGGTAATTTATTTGAACTATTAGGCGGAAGTGCTGCACCTCCAGGATCATTTGATCCATTACAATCTACTGAAAATGGAGATTGTAATTGTAATAATAACTTAGATGCAGTAAACTGTAAGTTTATAGCAGAAGGCTTATATACAGCACAAGACTTAGAAGATTATTGTGAAGAGCTTGAAGAATATAATCAAAAAATTCTTTACTCTGATTACTTAAGAGCATATAAAGATTATTGTGATTGTCAAGATGATGATGGACAAGGTTGTGAATTTCCACAACTTGGACCTGGTTCTGATTTTGATGGTTGTATAGAATGCGTTACTAATCCACCAAATTGTAACTGGTCAGAAGGAAAGTGGGAACGTAGAATTAATAGGGCAGATAACAAAGCAGCTAAAGCACTTAAAAAAGCTAATAAGCAAGCTAATAAGTTATTTGATGATTGGTTAGAATCACAAGGTCAAGATGAAGGTCTTTTAGGACAAATAGAAAATGCTCTTGTATCTCCTGGTGATAAGTATGCTTTTGATAAAAGAAAATCAGGTGCACTTTCTTTAACAGTCAAAGATGCTTTTATGTATTTATTTAATTCTGGCACAAGAGATTTCTTTGTAGAATCAGAAATTAACATAGATCTTAGAGATTGGGGTGATGAAAATAAACAAAGACATTATGATTATGATAGGTATTCAAATCTTAGAGAGATATATAATGTAGATGATATTAAAATTAGCAACTTCATGAAATATGATTATAGTTTATCTAATAGTAAATTATTTTCAAATTTTATTTCATGGGGTACAGTACAAGATTTAAATTACGATCCTGTTGTTTCTGAAACTTGTTATGTAAATAGACCTAACCGTATCATATATTCATTGCCACAAGAACAACTTTCTAAAGGAGATTATTGGAGAACTTTTTTACCTTTAAATTTTAAAGAATTTATAAGTAGACCAATAACTGTTAAACAAATAGGTAATAATGGAGCTATAATTTTATTTGAAGAAGAAAGCCCTGTACAATTTTTAGGTGTAGACAAATTACAATTAGACTCTGGTAATAAAATTACTATTGGTGACGGTGGTTTATTTAGTCAACCTTTGCAAAATTTAGTAAATGCTGATAGACCACATGAATACGGATCTTGTCAGAATGAACTATCTGTTATAAACACTCCTGCTGGATTATTTTACATGAGTCAAAATCAAGGTAAAATATTTCAAGTAGGAAATGGATTAACTGAAATATCTAATTTAGGTATGAAATGGTGGATAGCTAAATACTTACCATATAGATTAACTAAAGATTTTCCTAATTTTAAATTAATTGATAATCCTATAATTGGAATTGGTTGCCAGTCTGTTTTTGACAATGATAACCAAATGTGTTACTTCTCTAAAAAAGATTATGAACTCAGAAAAGATATAGAAGACGTAGTTACATATTCCGGTAAGAGTAATATATTTTTAGTTAATAATAGATTAGAAGTTAAACTAGGTGATCCTAGATACTTTAATGAAGCGTCTTGGACTTTAAGTTATGATCCTAAGTCTAAAGGTTGGATATCATATCATGATTGGCATCAAGACTTATCATTACCTACTAAGAACACTTTTATGACAACCAAGGATAATGGTATATGGTTGCATAATGATAACTGTGGTGACTACTGTAATTTTTATGGCAAAAACCATCCTTTTGAAGTAGAGTTTCCAATACATAGCCAAACCTCTGTTGAAACTATTAGAAATATAGAATACTATATGGAAGTTTATACTTATTCATTAGATAATTGTGATGATAGATTTCATGTTCTTGATTTTAACTTTGATGAAGCTGTAGTATATAACACTGAACAGTGCTCAGGATTATTACAACTCAATCTTACGCCAAAGAATAATGCTCCTGCCATATTAGACTACCCAGCTATTAACCCTACTAATATTGATATTCTATTTTCTAAAGAAGAACAGAAGTATAGATTTAATCAGTTTTGGGATATTACTGATAACCGTGGAGAATTTGATCTTGATATTCAAAGAACTATATTTGTTACAGAACCTAATGGTTACATAAAACCATTAAACCAAAATAATTTAAATTATAATAAGTTTGAATTAGAAAGAAAAAAGTTTAGACACTACAAACATACAGTGTTATTAAGACGTAAGGTTAGTGGTAATAAAAATATGATTATAGCAATAGGTGTTATGAAAAAATTAAAAAGTTCAAGATAATGATGAAGTTTGAACATGAAGAAGGTTTACCTAGTGGACCAAACAACATTAAAGTTAGTGGGTTTTTTGACAATGATATGTTTAATCTAAATACAGGTTATTCTAGAAAAGGTGACAACTTGAGTTTTTCATCTGGTGCTAACTTTAATGCAAATATAAATGAGAAGAGATTTAATGCTGACATTAATGGTATGCTTAAAGCAAACTTATTAAAAGGATTAACAGGTAGTGTGGGTGGTAATTTAAATGTTAATGAAAGAGGAGAATCTGTTTTTTCACCTAATTTAGATTTAAAATATCATAGTAATAATTTAGATGCAAAAGTAGGATACTCTGGGGATAAAAAAATTAAAGCTGGTTTATCAGGACATAAGGATTTTAAAAATGGTTTATCAATACAAGGTAGTGTAGATTCAGGATATGATCTTGATAAAAATAAGTTTATAGCTCCACAAGTAAATGCAGGTTTAAGTTATAACTTTCAAGCAGGTGGTAATGCTATGTACCTTACTGATGATGAGATAGCAAATTATAAAGCAGGTGGATATACCATTATAGAAGATTTTGAACACGGTGGGTCACATGATCCTCCTGCAGGTGGTATACAAGGTTTA
>TARA_R110002153_G_scaffold48766_10_pt1 | contig 18736 bp, 20 predicted proteins | sample TARA_R110002153 | Tara Oceans TARA_R110002153 (sample SAMEA4398193) | marine metagenome | biome: Polar Biome; feature: [SRF] surface water layer (ENVO:00010504); material: water (ENVO:00002006), including particulate matter (ENVO:01000060) such as... | depth 5 m
ATGAACAGTAACATTAGGTAAATATTTTAAACAATCAACAGATGATATATCATTGGAGTTCTTTCTCATTATGTCATGATTACCTACAATGATATGAATGTCTGGAAATATTTTACCTAACTCTTCAAATACTCTAATTGCTAAATCTTGTGCAGCTAAATTAACGCTTTGTCTATTATCAAAAACATCTCCTAAATGATAAAGAACATCACCTTCTTTATATTCCTTCTTTACTAAAGGTATAAAAAGTTCAAAAAAGTAATCTTCAATTATTTGGAGCCATAATACAGAATTTGATCTACAGCCTAAATGCGAATCGGACACCATCCATATTCGTTTTGTCATATTAAAATAATTTTCTGATTTTTCTTTTTTCTAAAATATTATACTTATCATCTAATTCTCTAATAAGCTCATCTTTGAATTTATTAGATAATGAATTATAAAATTTATTTGGAAACACGTCAAAGTAATCTGATATAACACCAAATAAATCTACTCGCGTATACCCATCACCTAATGATTCGATGATATGAGAATATACTCGGTTAATTTGTACTTTGTTTAACTTTTTAATAACACCTTCTGGTGTTGCTTCATTCAAATGCTCGTATTCACTACCTTTAATAATCTTATCAATTTTTTTAATTAATATTTCATAATGCATTCTATCATCAGGATCCATACTGTCGCCATAAGTAGCAGCAACTGTAAAGTTTACTCTATTTTCTGTTACATCTTGGTCTCCGTATGAATTATTAAAGATTTTATCTTTATCTGCTAATTTGACTGGAATTGGTTTTCCATTCTCGTCTAATTTTGGTTTTTTCTTTTTGCCCCACATATATTTTTTATTTAATTTATATCATCAGTTTCGGTTAATCTCATATGATCATAATCTATATTGAACCTACAACGTGTACCTTTACCTTGACCATCTCTGATTTTTAATACCTTTAACCAGTATTCCCTATTTGCATGCATCATGGAATCTTGAATCAATGCATACATAACATCCGCAGTATGCGCAAGTCCAGCAGATTCTGCAATGTTTTCCATTCTTACTTCCGTAGCATCCCATGCACCACGATTAATCTGTGTGGCTGAAATTACTAACATATCTCGTTTAACCGCTAAGGCTCTAAGATCTTCAGCAATTTGTTTAATCTTCATATAAGTATTTTCAGTATTAGGATTTCTATAATTTGCAAGAATGTTAATATAATCAACTACTAATACATTTACTTTATGATCTTGTGCTTCTTCTAAATCTTTAAGATAAGCTTCTATATCTAAAACAGTACCTTGTGAAGTTGGCATTTCTTTTACAAATAGTTTACCAGGAGGTAATAAACCTCGAGATACTTTTTCTAACTTTCTTTTCATAAAATCTCTATTGCCAGTTTTTTCATCGTATTGTGGCATAGGAATTTGTAAAAGATTAGCACCTATTCTTTTTAATACTTTCTGTGCTGACATCTCTGCCGTGATAAAAACAACATTATGTCCCATCCTAACAAAATTTGCAGCATCATTAGCTAACCATATAGATTTACCAATATTTTGTTCACCTGCATAAACTATTAAAGATTTTGTATCGTAACCACCACCTGATACATTATCAACGAAAGACCATCCTGTTTCTATTTTCTTTGAGGTTCTTTGAATATGATCTTCTGGTTTAAAAAAGTCTAAACCTATATCAGTATCAAAATTTAATGAACCTTCAGTAGAGATCATACTTATTGCTCTAGTTACAACATCTTCTACATTCTCAGGTGATACATCTTGTGTTTTTACATATTCAATTGTTTTTACTAATTGCTTATCAAAATGTTTCCATTTAATCCACGCTTCTCCAGTTCTCTTTAACCAATCCTGGTCATATTCACTTATATTAATATCATAAACACTACTAATAATAGTTTCGGGTATTTCATTTGGATCATCCTTAATAAGAGCCTTCATTTGCTCTCTTGATGGACTTTCTCCAAAATCAGTATAAAACTTTTTTGATAGTATTGCTATCTGGTCCAAATCACTGTTACTAAAGAAACCTGGTCTTGTACTTTTTAAGTAATGCTGTTTCTTTAAGAAATAATTAAAAAATATTTTTTCGTGATCTGTGCTTGAATTCATTTTTGTTTATTTTTATATAGCTAAAACTATATTTAGTTTAGGTTATGATTAATTAATGTAAACATATACTGACCACGCATTGTATTCTTGTTCCAATTTACAAATTGGGATATACCTTTATCGGTATAAACAGATTGTGTAATGTCACTGCCTTGTCTATCTTTAATAATAACTTCCATACCGGGGTAATTAAAATATAGATCTCTGAACTTTTTAAATGCGTCTATATTTCTTATGGTGCTTTCGTTCATTTTGTCTTTAAAATGTTCTTGGACTATATGATATTCACCAGTCATAAACTTTACATTACTAGTTATCCATTTTAAATTTTCCTTAGTAAATATATCTCTTTCGCCACCTTCACAATCACACTTCATAAAATCAACATTGGAGATGTTCCAATCTTTAACTATCCGTTTAAATTTATCATCATTATCTCCTATGAATGCAGGAATGATCTTTACGTTATTAAAATCTTTTAAGTTTAAAAGAATACATCTCAATTCTTCTAACATAGGTTCTATTATGTATACTTTTTTAGGGGCATGATCCATTATTGATAATGAAAAATCTCCAATAGAACCTCCTATATCAAGGATAACCTTATCCGCTAAGTCACCATCATAATGATCTAAATAACCCTTGCTAATAAAACTTTCGTAAGAATATAAGAACCTATATTCTTCAGGTAGTGTACTCGGCCAAGATAGATTATTCATCTTGTCGCATATAACATCAAGATAATTAATTTCGAGATCATCACCCCACCCCCATGCAACAATTTTTTCAGATAGCTCTTTAACTGTAATTTTATTCATTCATGTTTGTTTTGAATAGAAAAATCTATATTTAGTTTATGCATACGGATTTTTAATAACCTCATATGTAGTATAAGCAGAGTTAGATAATGATACTTCAATTATCTTGGCATTTATAAGTTGCTTAACAATAGTATTAGCCTTATCATCCTCGAGACTATACTTCTTCTTTAAAGATACGTTTGTAAATTTAATTTCTTTTGCAACCTTTCCACAGTAATCTCGTATTAGTTCATATATAATATCCTCAGAATCTGGATATGAATCCAAGGTAGTATGATTTCCTAATACGTGCTTTACTTTAAGTTTTGCAGTATTAAGATTTTTCGGTAACATCAGCTTCTAGCATTTCGGTTAAATTTTCAACATCGAGTTCATCACCATATTTAAATTTAGCAGAAACGATAGGTTCTAATAATTTCATTACATCCTCAGTTAAAACTTGTGGTGTAAATAATTGGTTAAGATCAACAGTATCATTGAGGTGCTTTACACAGATCTTACGTGCTGTTGGTGAAGGTTGAAAATACCAGGTTACTTCTTTTTTATCTTTAGTAAAAGAATGTTCTCTGCATTCAGCCTTACCTATATCAGTTAATTTACTAAAAGCATTTTCATTAATGAATCTTCCTCTTTCAACCCCGCATGTATCCCAGCTAATATATTCTTCTAATCCAATATAAGGATTCATACCTTTATTGAATGATATATGAAACTTAATCGGTGTTGGTTTAGCAAATCTATTCTTGTTAGGCTTAGCAGTTACAATAATACCGGTTTGTTCTATACCTTCTTTAAGTTTAGCTTTACCTAAAAATAAAATAATTGATGCAGCATATTCAGGACCAGTTCCACCGCCACCTACTTGCCTAGAGAATAAATCTTGTGTTTGATAGGTATGGTTTGTAAACAAGAATGGTATTTTGCAAATACCAAATTGTGTCATAATGATTCGGAATGTAGATTTTAGCAATTTAGCTCTAGTCATATCTGCTTTACTACTTCCAGTTTTAGCATCATCAATTTCTTTTTGAGTTGCCAAGTTACCTGCAGAATCTAATACCACCATAATTTTAGGTAAAGTAATTCCTTTTGCTTTTTGTTCAACTAATACATCAGTAATAGCAGTTACCGATGTTCTGAATTCTTGAACAGTATTACATGGCTCGTATCTAAACTTTGAAGCATCAATTCCAAATTTTTCAACTAATGCTTTATCTACAGCATTTTCAGAATCATAAAATACAATACTATAACCCTGCTGTTGAGCCTGTTTAATTGCATTAAGAATAAGATAAGTTTTACCGGTACCTGATGGCCCGGCTAATGCAACTGCTCTATTATTAGGATAACCTCCAAATAAAGAACCAGTTAAACATGCATTTAGATTAAAGTTTCCGGTTGGAATATAATGATCTATTTCTGAAATTGTAGATTTATCTAATGTCTCTCCGTATGTGGAGTGTTTTGACATTTCTTTGTTTAAATCTGCGAATGAAAATTCTTTTGCCATATTTGTTTTATTTTATTATTATATAGAGAATATAAGAGTTGTTTAAGTATTCTTTGTTATATTCCATGTTTTACTATGTGATTTTACCCAGTCATAAGGTAGGTCTTTATTTACTGCTGTTTGTAATAAATTTTCTTTTTCTTTATACTTACCATCAAAACTAGAAAACAATATTCTCTGTAATTCTAATTCTTCTTGTGAAAAGTTAAGAGATGGTGATACAGGGATGCCTTTCTTGGTACATTTACTCCCCATTAATGCATAATAATAAGCCTTATTATTATTATTTCTCCATGAGTACCAGCGAGATAGTGCTAAATAAGCCTCTGGTCTATCTTTATCCAAAGCGATAGTCTTTAGCCACATTAATTCTTCAGCATTATCCCTTCTTCCTAGGGCAGCTAAACACCCAGCTAACATATAAACCGATTGGTAAATTAAATTATCATCCGTGGAATATTCTGCACACCTAGAATAAAAACCAAGAGCTGATGAATACTGCCCTTGTTCTAGATACCATTCAGCTAAATCAAAAGCCTTTTGCCCATTGTGTGGATCTCTGATAAATCTAGTAATATGATTATCTCTATTATCTATTGCATTGGCAGTAATAGCATTTTCATCCCCAATTAAAAAATCAAATACAGATGTTGGTAATTTTAATATGAATGAAGTATGATCTTGAAAACCAAATGGTATTAAAAAGTTATCTCCATCCAAAGCTAACCCACAAGTAAATTCAACTTGACCAGTCATAAAGTTAAAAGTTTCACTCATTTTAATTAAATTCCAATCCTTATCCCAGCATAATATCCGGTGGTGATAAACAGCATCCTTCTTACCATCTATATCATACCATAAATCACATTCATGAATTATAGCAACCCACATGTCTTTATACTTAATTACATTGGATGAGCCTCTTATATCCCTAGGAGTTTTAAAGTTTGACTGTTGGACTAATGCTACAACATCAACTTTACCTGTAATAGGATCTACTTTTACTACTTCAGTAGGTATAGACCATTTAATATAATGATAAGGCATATCATTTATAGGCATCCAATTCTTTTCACAATAACTTCCACCCTCTGCGCTAAGCTTTCCATCAGGTGTTGATAATCTTAGTCTTTCGGTCTCAACCCAATCACAGCACCCTGATTTTTCTATTGTAGACAATTCCATTCTCCCTTCACCGTTAGCTGTAGTATCTCTACGAACACCTGTTTGGTATAATGTATTATCCCAATGAGCTAATCTAACATCTTCATGTCCTACGAATTCCCATATAGGTTTTACATCTAGCTTTGTGGTATCTGTCTTTGTCCATTTAAGCAATTCTAAATTGTCAGAGTCTAATTCACACATGTAATTCATAGTGGTTAGTGTGATGTCATCCTCAGGATTAAAATAAACCAAAGGACCCCAAGGTGAATGAAACTTCTGATTATTCTCAGCGTGAAATAATGCGTAGGCAACACGTCTAAGATTCATTAACCATTTACCATCAACTTTAATTATAGTACCATTAGTTACACCATCACCACCAGTTTCATGAGATGGTATAATAAGTGAATTAATATCTCCACCTGCTTCTAATGCCAACTTACATATATTTTTTACAGCAGTTTGTTCTTTTAGATTTTCTAATCTCTTTTCCATTATATTATTTTTTTTAAAATAGGCTTGTTGTATAAATCAAATTCCTGTTAAAGGATTTAAAACCCATAGCAGTTACTACTCGATTTATAGGATCTAATATTGTTTTTTCAAATTGTCTATCATAATCTATCTTAGGTGCAAATTCATAAGGGTAATCACCAGGCTGATACGCAAACACATCACATGATTTATCTTCAGAGAAATACATCTTGCACTTTTCACCATTTCCTAGTGGTTGATATTTACCTTTAAGTCCTGAATTATTTAAAAGATAATTATGATAACCGGCTGATCTTACACCAATTGGGCATTTAGATGCAAACTCGAAAGCTTCATAGTCATTAACAATATATTTTTGATAATTATTTACCTTTCGTGAAAAACTAATTTGATCTGAATTTGCTAATCTGAATTGTCTTTTAATATCTTTAAGCAATGCAGCAAAGGCTCCCATATCTAATTCACTAACAGAAAAAATGTATGTTAGTAATTCTTTTAATTTTTCTCTAGCAAAAATTGGAGTTGATGATTGGATAATTTCAAAACCTTTTGAACTAATTTTAGAAAGGTCATCATAGTGAATATCAGGATCCTTCCAAACAATATTCTGCATATACTTTTTCTTGGCTAGCCATATTGCATTTTTAGCAATACTCTCTAATTCAAATGATAAAAAGTTTTCTGCATTATTGTTATCAGCATATACCTGTAGAATTTTTTCTATATAAGTCTTAAGTCTTACTTCATATAGTTTTAAAATGAATTCCTTTTCATCACCTTCCCACCCTTCAGACTTCTTAATTAATTCCTCAAACTTTACATACACAGAATCAGTATCAATATAAATACCTACAGGCTTCTCAATTTTACCAGTTACAGTTATACCCATAGCTTGGTGTGCTGCAGTGTCTTTATGCCAATATTCTTTAAAATATTTGTTAACTAAATTTTCAGTATAGAGAATTGCATCTTTACCTTGCAATGTAATAGTTTCTGCTATATCAACATTAAAGAAATAAAAGTAAGGATTACCGAATGCACCATAAATAGAGTTAAGCATTAACTTAACTGCTTGTTCATAATTGTAAAACTTTGATGCCTCCTCGTTAATTTTTTGTAACTCTTCTGTCATTTTTTATTTTTATATGGTTAAAGTTATGCTTAGTTTAAACATTATTTTCATGCCATCTTTCACCATACTGATGGTACTGTTGATCGTATGGGTAATTAGTCCAATCATTTTTTGGACATGATAGATCAACACCAGTTTTAGGAAATGATTTAAAAACCATTGGAGTAAAATCTGTGCTTACTTGCAATGCTTCATAATAATTAGAAGCACCATCATGAACATATTTTTTAGGATCGTCTAAAAACCTCTTTATGTCGGTGTTAAACTTTGACATATAATTTAAAGCTATCCTAGCCTCAGTTCTCATCAATGGCATAGCATAATTTTCCTCAGGTGGATGTTCATAAAATATCCATTCTAAATTATTTTTAATTATCATTTCCGATGGAGAAAAATCAGAATCAGTTAAAACCCAGCTGACGTCTTTCTTATTAATAATATCAACTATGTCTGTGTCATGATTATTTAGCCTTTGATAAATGTCATAATCATCTAAAGGTAAACTAAACAGATCAATTAAGTCTTCCCTGTTACCCCAAAATATATGATCTCTAGGATGGAATGGTAAATGTACAAAATTGCCAGCTACACATATTTGATTATAAGGTTTAGAATAATTATCTGTAAAGGAAAGCGTTCTTTCTGAGTTCTGATTATAAAAGTCATACATTATCTTCATAGAATCTAACGTATACTTTTGATCATTTCTCATCTTTACAATAAACTTGGTTGATGCTTTATTTATACCAGCCAGCGAAGATACTATTTGTAAATTTTCATTACCACTACCAATAGGTTTAACTTTATCGGTAGTGATGTATTCTATGTTACTGTGTAGTAGTCTTTCTTTAGTATCAGAGGTGTGATGAGAAATGATTATGTTATTGACAAAGGCTAATGCTAAATAATGTAATGCAATTTCATTAACAAAATCATTATTATAAGGGCCTTGTAATACAATGTCAATTTTTTCCAACGGCATAAGTATTAATCTTCGTCTGTTATAGCAACGGCTACAGTAAGATGAGTATTAGTATCTAATGATTTAAATACAACCTTATTTTCACAAACGCTTACTTTATAATTTTCCTTATCTAAAAGATTAATATACTTTTTATAAATTACAACCTTAGAACCTTTCTCTACATCTGAATCATAAGAATGACATAACGTAGCATCGTATGAAGTACCTTTAACGTTGATTCCCTTTTCACCAATATAAAGAGTGAAGACATCCTCGTCTTTATCTAAATTAAATAATGATTTCATTTTATCTACATGCGTTGTAAGTAAATCAAAATCAAACATTCTAGATGTAGTATCAAATGCTCTATCAGTTTCTTCTTTACTCATCTCCATAAAAGATAAAGAAGGATCTGTACATGCTAAATTTATTTGAAGATCTTCATTCTCTAAAATAAAATCACTTGCCATCATTTCGCCATCATACTCAGCATACTTAATACGCCCTTTCACATCACCATTAAAATGACTTAGCGCATCAATAACTTTAGTACCATTATAAAAGCTTACTTTTACAGGTTCAGTAATATCAGCATCAAATATTTCTTTTGTTGGTGTGTTAACCAATTTCACAGCATCTCTTTCAGGGAAATACACAGAAGATACAGTACCTTCTTTTGCAATTTTCATAAAGATAAATTTGTCAATTGGTAATAGCTTGCGAACGAATGAACTTAGTTCATAACCGTCAATTTTGTTAATTTTTGTTTCCATTTAAATTATTATTTGTTTATTATTATATTGATTATTGTTACTTAGTTTAAGCTAAAAGACAGATTTCATCTTTAAATCTTTCTTTAAATTAAAACCATTCTTTTGTATACTTTTAAATGTAGGAGGCACCCAATTTTTATCATAAAGAATATTTTTAAGTTCATATTTAGCTTCATAAGTAAAACCGTACCTCCATTCTAAACCTGGCAAAAAATCATTTAACCATAAAGGTTTTTTTACACCTATCGCATAATGAATAATAGATGGCACTACCACTTTAAGATATTTATCTGGTGGTGTACCGGCTTTCATCATCTTATCTCGGTTCTGCATTAATCTTAGATCTTTGCTATCTGTAAACTTAACTTCTCTACCCTCTGCTAAATACCTATGAATATTAAAATGGTGGAACCTCTGTTCTACTGTCCAGCTTGTATAGCCAGTAAAATTAAAATATTGATGATGAATGAAAGAGTTCTTCATAAACCGTTCAAAGTAATACTCTAACTTAGGATCCTCGCCATAAATAATATTTCCTGCATTTATACAAAGGCTATTCATTTGATCTAAAGTAAAGTTAGATTCAAAGATATCATTAAAGGCAGCCATTACATCATGCTTATCTTTATTCCTAATATAAAACAAGTTTTCTTTTTTAATACCGAACTCTTTATATTCATCCCACATATAACTTAAATCATTTAAAATGAATACATCATCGTCTGATACTATAGTTCTTTTAACATTAAATTTTTCTTTGAGGTATATTGGCATTAAAATTTTAAATAGACACCCATGACTTAATAAGAAGTCTTTTGACCTACCTTCATACCTATGCTTTTTAATGTAATAGTTATAGAGGTCTTTTAAAATAATAATTTTAGCATTTTTAAAAATATCTAAATCATGCTCTTCGAAAATACCTTTTAGTTTTACTAAATCTATCTTAGTATCATCCACAAACAAATAGATATCAAATTTTTCTTTGATCCCTTTAGGATAATAACTACATAAGATATTAGTAAACTCTAGGCTTGATATACCTATAGCTAATCCTTTATCTTTCATAATTAATTTAAATTATACTTTTTACTTTATACTTCTTTTTCGGTTCTGCTCCAATTTCGACAGAGTCAATAATCTTATGATTAGTATTATCTTGTTTCATGAAAGTAAAATTAGTCATCTTAGCTTCACCATTACAAAACTTCTTTACCTCATTTGCCATATCCATAGCAGTAGTAACCGGTACATTTTGAGCGATATGGTTTACTTGTTTAGGGTTTTTAATACCAAAGTCTAAAGGTAATCCCATTAGATGGAGCATCTCTCTTACATTAAGATATCTATCTTCAACTGGGTGTACACCGTTAAACATATTTCTACCAATTAATGCAGAAAATGAATCATGGAAGAAGTGTGGAGATGCATCCCAATAACCTAATCCTTGGCCTGTTTTGTATTGTTGATGCTCTAGCATATCAATAAATGTTTTTGTAGACTTTTTATTCGAAAATCCTCTTTTTGGATAATGTTTTTCTAACCATTTAATACAATCATCTATTAGACCATTAGTTTCTAAATACTGTGCAATGGTTCCTTTCTTAAATTTAGCAGCAAAGTCAGCGTGGTTTAATCCTTCTTTTTCTAAAACATATTCATAAGGTTTAAAATGGTCGGAAACTTTACCATCAACCATAAACATATCTTGGTGAGTTGCATCTTCAGGTATTTCATTAAGATAATCTATTAATTGTTTCTTTTCTCTAAATTTCCAACTTAACATAGGAACTGTTTGTGTGTTCCAAAAGAAATAAAATGTTCTAATTCTTCTTTGTGGTATTCCATGCAATTCCGTATTAGTTTTAATTAAAGAAAAACTATAACCATATTTTTCTCCAATAGATCTTAACCTATCTACTACACCTTCACCCATCTTAGTAAATAAACCAGGTGCGTTTTCTCCCCATAAAACTTTAGGTTTAACATTCTCTAAAACATACTCTGATGAATTATACATCCATTGGTTTTGCACCGCATCAGATCCCCTGGAAGAGGCACTACCGCTAGCAGAATTGAGTTGTGATAAACCTGCACATGGGCAAACTGAGTTTACAAAATCAACTTGCTCGAATGTTTGATTAGGAATATCTAAGTCTTCGTGATCTAACCTATACATCGGCACATCAGGCCAATAATCTTCGATATGACTTTCGTTTGCAGCAAAGGCTTCATAGCTTAAATGAAATGCTGGTAAATTTCCAGTAGCTTTAGAGCTCCCTATAGCACTACCACCAATTAGTGGTATTATTGTACCCCATTTTAATTCTTTTTCTTTTTTCATTAGTTTTATATTTTTACTTTTTCAATTTCTAAATCTTCCATAAATGTTAAAGGATCAATAGTTCCTTGGGTAATTTCTTCTTCAAGATAAACAATAGTTTCCTTTATTGTATCTATGATATCTTTTTTAGGTTTCCATCCCATTGATTTTGCTTTAGAAATATCTCCTCTGATATGTAAAGCTTCACCTGCTATAGCATCGTAATGATCAAACCCAACCTTTACATTCATTAGTTTTGCAATCATATTTTTAAGATCCATTAAATTAGTCATTTTACCGGTTCCTAGATTAAATGTTTGGTTTGCGGTATTTTCATTTTCCATACAGAGAATATGAAATGCATTAACATCTGATACATCGATATAATCTCTAGCTTTCATCCAATCACCAAATACTATTGGATTATGATTACCCATTATTCTTAAAATAAATCCAGCAAAAACTGGAGGTATTGTTCTATTATAATCTTGAAGAGGGCCAGCGACATTAAAATATCTTAACGCAGTATAATTCAAACCTTTGGTTCTCTGATATGATTCTGCTAATAGTGCAAGACATGCCTTTGTTGTAGAATAAATTGTTGTAGGATCTGATTGAGTTTCATTAAACCCTGCTTTAGGCATTTCACAATTTTCATAAACAGCAGAAGTTTCACTAAAGATAATTCTTTTTACATTAGCCTTTACACACCCATTCATTACATTAATACTACCTAAGATATTATTATCTACAGCTTCATAAGGATCTTCATGACAATCATATATTGAAACTAAACCTGCAAAATGATAAACATAATCAGGTGCAAATTTTTCTATAATTGTTTCAACGAATTGATTTCTGATATCAACTCTATGAAAGTTTTCAATTTGATCATGTACCTTTGGTATGTAAGTACCGTGTTCCATATTATCTATTACAGCAATACAGTCAGGATTATGGCCTCTATTTAATAAATCATTGATAAAATTTGTACCAACGAACCCAGCACCACCAGTGACTAGGATTTTTGTTTCAGAATTATACATTTATAGTTTCAGTTTTAGTTATTTGTTCATAAGCTCCCCAGATCTTTTTGTCTACATGTTCTCCAGTATAATAAGAATCCTTAAGATACTTTTCTTGTAGGTTATAAAATAATTTCTTATAATGCTCTGGGTTTGCATTTAAGAAAGTAATTTTCTTTTTTAAATCTTCTGCTGATGTACATCTAATAAAATGACCTTCAGGGAAGACGTTAAAGTCAGTGTCATATGATGGGTGTAAGAATGGTATAATACCATAGTGTAGCATTTCAGCATACTTAGATGTTACCATGCCTTCTTTAATAGGAACACAGAACGTGTATTTGGTACCAAGTAATTCATCTGTCATTGATTCTATTCTAGTTTCACCTTTAAACCATGTAGGGTATTCTTCTTTGATCTCATCATCCCATTTACCATAAATATCGGTCTCAATATCTTGATCTACGATATATTCTTTTACCGGATCCCATCTATCCATTCCACCTGAACCTTTACCTTGATTCTGTAACATCATGAATGAATTTGTTTTTTTCATTTCAAACAATTCATCAGTATTATATCTTTTCTTATCTAAAAGGAATACTGTTTCAATGCCAGAATATTCATATGTAGATGTAATTGTTTTAACATCTCTTAGTGGTGGATTACAGAAATACTGTTCTTCTTTAGTAAATGTATTTTGTGCTAAGTAATGTGTTGGTCTATTATTAATTCCCCAATCTTTACATGCTAGGATATATCTATTGTCAACAAGTAAACCTACAATAGGTACTTTCTTTTCCAATTTATTCATTGCTTGAATTATTGGGGCTGCATAGTACTTAAAGAAGTCTAATGACTTAACTTGCCCATTACCATCTTTCTTATTAATATACTCTGGAATATTAACAGTACTTGTTGGTCCAGTATAAAAGAAAATAAAATCTAAATCTAAATCTTGGATAATCTCAACAGTTTCATCAGTAGACTTTCTCTCTTTCATAGTAGAATGAAATTCCTTAATATTATTAGGAACTATCGGATCATCCGTTGGAGGTGGGCCAAATAAAGATGCTACTTTAGGCTTTTGCTTTGCTCTAAACTTACCTAAATCATTAGGGCTTAATAGCCAATATTCAATATTGGGGTTTCTATTTGCAATTGAACAAATTAATTGTTTAGGTTCACAATCACCACCGATTGCACTCCAACTGTTTTCATTAAATTTAATAGCCTTTCCTAATTTAAAAAAGCCAATTCTTTTTACACTGTTTTTCATATTAACAATTTTGAATTATATCTTCTATTACTTGTTTATCTTGTTCATACGTTAGATCATACCAACATATCTTTAATTCTTCAAACTTTAAATTATCCATCGAGTTTATAAGATGTGTAATTTCGTATTCATTTCTGTTTGATAATTTAATACTGCTTAAGTTGTCAAAAGCTTCTTTACCAAATATCATATAGCCACAAAAGTATCTTCCGTTTACTACACCATGCGGTTTTTCAATTACTACATCCTCTAGGATAGTTGCAAGTTGTAAATTTCTTGCTCGTGTTTCATAATCTTTATATGTAACAACGGTATTAGTTGGATCATGATATTCTAAACCTATATTTCCTTGATAGTAATTATCTCCAAAGAGACATAAGAAAGGTTCATAAAATTTACCTTCCCATGCTTTGATTGCAGCACCTGGCCCATACTCATCGTCCTTTTGGAATTCATAACATATGTTAATCTTTTCTTTATACTTAGATAAACTTTCAATGATAGGATGAGATAGTTTTGTATTTCTATTCTTAAAGAAGAAGTCAGATTTACTTATAGTAACATATGCGTCCTCGATTCCATTTTCAATACAGAATTCAATACAGTACTGAATTGTTGATTTTCCTAAAATTGGATCTATAAGTTTATTTGATCCATATCTTGTAGACTTACCAGCCGCTAAGATAATTGCTTTTCTTACTCTACTCATTTTGTATATTTTATTTCTAATTCATCAAACAATTCATGACCCTTTTTAAGGAACATCCCAGCTAATTCATATCTTTCATTTAATTCAAAGAAAGGTACTGCTCCTAATAAGTGGACTGCTAAAAAGAATTTTAATTGATATTCATCATACCATTCATACATTATGTTTTCTGCCTCTCTACAGAACTTAAGATATTTAGAATTCCTTTCATTGTATATATGGGCCTCATATTTCATTACAAAAGATTGCATCAGTTTTCCGTAGTCATAATAATTCTGTTCCTCGGTACCTCTAGGATCAATAAGAATAAAATCCTTATCATATAGAATGTTACTAACTGTTAAATCACCATGAACAAAACCCCAAGCAGACGATGCATCTAAAGTACCTTCATACTTATAACCAGTTCGACCTTCTAATTTATCTAAATAAGATCTTACATCTACATCAGCACCATAGCCATCAAAATCATTTACTATATGAATAAGATTATCTAATTGATCAATTGATCTAATTAAAGGTTGCTCACATATTTTATCATACCATGTGGTATATCTTTTCATCTCAAACGATGTGTCTGAAATGGGATTAATTTTTATAAAGTTAGGATGAGTACAATTTTGTAACCAATCCATTTGCTGTTTAAACTTTATAGGATAAACGCCTGCTTCTTTTATAACTTTATTATCTTGGAGATATACTCTATCTCCACTATTTCCTACTAAAACTTTACCAGTATGCATTTCATTTTGTTTTTAAGTGCGAATGTTGAATCTACTTCTGAATCACCAACCATAAGAAAATCGCTAGGTTCATATTCAGGAAATGTTTTAAATATTAAATCTGCCATATCAGAATGAGGCTTTTTATTTAAAACGTTATCTCTTGTTACAATAAGATCAAATAAATCGGTACTAATATTATGATAAGTCATAATTCTATCTACATTTTCCCTAGAGGAATTAGACGCTATAATAACCTTTTCAAAATTAGAATTTTTTATTACCCATAAAAGTAATTGATTAATTTTAGTTTTGTAGAGATTCTTTGAAAATATGTCTCGTTTGTAGTCTTGTGCTAATTTTGATTCTTTATCTGTTAATTGATATTTCTTCAAAAGAACATCCATACCATAATTAATATCTGCCATTATAGCCTCTATCGGTATTTCTCTATTAAGAACTCTTTCTAATGCACGACACCAAGAATCAGCATGAGTATCTATTGTAGAAACTAACGTATCATCAAAATCTAATATTAAGCACCTTTCCATATAATCTAATTGATTTATTATTATATAGAAGAATGTAAAATGGTTTCAAATAAAATAGGATAAAATACAAACAAAAAAGACCATCTAATTAAAGACAGTCTTTTTTTTATAAAGATAATAAATTAAATTACATATTGTTCTTAGTTTCTTGAACGTGTAATCTTACTTCTTGTGCTAGATTTTTAACATCTTGCATTGCTTTTCTAATTCTTACAGCAGCAGCCTTGTTTCCTTTTACATAAAACTTTTCTACATCTTCGTTTGCTGATTCGATTAAAGCTTTGATTTCATTAAATTTTTCCATAATAGTTTATTTTTATTGTTTTTATATATATTCAGTTAGAATTTACCTTTTCTGTTCCTGTGGTACACTGTCATTTTAGGGATAAACATATACTTATGTTCTTTATCTTTTATTGCTTTCATCATTCTTTGAAATAAATCTACATCTCCTGCAATAGTTTTCTTTTGTTTTGGCGCCGTTCCTTTCTGAGCAGCAGCATCTCTATATTTAAATTTACCAATTAACCTAGGGCACCATGAAACTGAACTAGCTGCAGTTTGACCTGTTGCATAGCCTTTATTATTAACATCCAAAACAGGAGAAGCATCAGGCATCATCATATAACCACCAGTTGAATTTGTTGCATCTATCTTTTTCTTACCTTGAGTAAATACGAATCCTAAGTTTGGAAATTGAGAATATGCCTTTGCTAAAAGTTCTAAATGATTAGGTGACCATTTATCATCATGATCAAGTCGTGTGATATAATCAAAACCAGCAGATGCAGCCATATCAAGACCTTTATTGACAGCTTTAATACCTCCAGTTAATCTCTTTTCTTCTGATGTTATATTAGAATCTCGTTCACCTGGTTTTGGTAAATTAAAATATTGATATTGATCAGGTTTAAACATTGATGATAATAGATCTTTTAATTCATGATCATCTTCATATTTATCACCAACTATAAACAGTTTCCAATTTTTAAATTTTTGATTTTTAATAGAGCCTAATGAATCCTTAAGAACATCAACAGATGACATATGATTTGCTCTCGTTTTGTGCACGCCTGCATCACTTGTAATTTTATAAGTTGGCATGACAACTGCAAACTTTATATCATTATTAATTTTACTTGAAAGATTCTTTTCATTTAATACTTCAAATCCTTTATCATTAATATAAGTTTCTATTAATAAATAATCTTCGTATGATGTTAACATATCTGTTTTTGTAATTTTATTATATATTCGTTAAATGATATGATATGATAGAATTAGTTTTTTTGTATCTCTGATTGAGTTAAACATTAACACATCTATTATAGATAAGTGAGATACGAAAGATTTACCAAATTGATTATAAGGTTTGATTCTATGATCATTAAAAAATAAATTAACATTTTTTGATTTAAATGTTTCCTTATCGTATATGTCATTTATTACATTTACATAATTAGAAAAACCCAGATTTTTTGATATAGAAGCTAGTCTTTCGCATTTTTCTTGACCTTGTGAATTAGGATCAGCTAAAGAAGTTCTATTATACTTAATTTCTAAATTCAAATATTTACATACTTCAATTAAAGAAGATATTGCCATTTCATCAATATAAGTATAATTACCTAATATGACTTTTTTAATCATTGGGAAAACTTCTTTAAAATATGGAGCTTTCTTATAAGCTACTTCAATGCTTTTTATAATCTTTTCTCTATCACCACTTTTTGATATTTCTATTTGATTTATCTTTTTATTTTGAGATGGTTTATTTAAAGGTATTGTGAATAGATGATCTTTACCGTTTATGAGAATTCTTTGTCGATGTATCCAGCCTCTTTTTATAAAATTAACATCATCATAAAATAAAATCTTATCTGAAGAATTAATTAAACTAAAGTAACCTACATAAGGGAAAATATAAGGCTGCATTATTGCTAGCTTTTTACTTCTCCTCATTATTATTTGATCATCACGAAAATCAGTAGCTTCAAATTTTAATAACCTATATAGATTATAAGCAGGGTTATCTTTATGAACTTCTAGGTCTATTGGTAATTCAGTAGAATCTACAATATCTTTAATAATTTTTTTGGAAAGACCTTTACCTCTATAATCAGAGTGAGTCCAAACCATTGTAATAAAATAACTTTCTTTATTTTTGTAATAAGCTACGTAGGAAACTACCTCACCTTCTTTGTTTGTAGTATATTCAACATGCCCTTTAGATATAACCTTTTTAGACCATTCAACTAAATCTTCAATGTGAAAATAAACATTATTCTCAGATTTAAGACTTTCTGATAATATGTTTACTAAATTCATATATTTGTAATATTAGATATTAACCAATCTAATTCTACTTGACTACCAGAATCTGATATTGCATTGTCCGGATCAGGATGGACTTCAATAAAAGAACCATCGTATTCAAATATTTTTGCAGCTTGAGAATATTGTTTAGCTAATTTACGACTTCCTCCAGTTATACCTTCTCCAGCCATTTGAGTTGAATGAGTACAATCTAAAATAACTTTGTCTGCAAATTCTTTCATTACATCTACACCTCTAAAATCTACAATAAGTCTATCATAACCGAAATTAGATCCTCTTTCAGTTATCCATACTTCGCAGCTAGGATCCACTTCTTTTATTTTTGCAACTGCATGTTTCATTGCATCTGCAGATAACCATTGACCTTTCTTAATATTAATAACATTAAAGTTTTTTGCACATGCAACTAAAAGATCAGTTTGTCTACATAAGAATGCTGGTATTTGAATAACATCTACTACATCTGAAAGTGGTAATGCTTGACTAGGTTCATGAATATCTGTAACAATTTTAATGTCTGGGTAATGCTCTTTAGCAGTTCTCATTATTTCAATACCTTTATCTAAACCAGGACCTCTATCAGAATGTATAGAAGTTCTATTCGCTTTATCAAAAGAACCCTTTAAATACCAATCTTTACCTTTCATTAAAGGCGATAGTTCTTTGGCTACAGTTAAAAAGTTTTCCTCGTTTTCAATACTACAAGGTCCAAGTATATAAGTATATTTTTTCATAATTTAATTTTTATCCATCACAACTAATACAATCTTCCATTGCCTTTGCAGCAAT